>Ga0315912_10000068_pt1 | contig 273016 bp, 204 predicted proteins | sample VfabasoilMG_FD_204469 | JGI IMG/M metagenome (GOLD analysis project Ga0315912, IMG submission 204469) | Garden soil microbial communities collected in Santa Monica, California, United States - V. faba soil | ecosystem: Environmental > Terrestrial > Soil > Garden | place: USA: California... | reverse complement strand
CCGCTCGAACCATTCGTTACAGCGGACGACGCCGGCTACCCTGGGGTTGCAATCGGATGCCTCAAGCGGCGCGCCGCTGAACTCTATTCGTTAGGCCGACTACGCCGAAGACATTTCAATCACCACACAAACGAAAGGACACGATTATGGGAGCATGGGCAGCAGGCAGTTTCGACAACGACGATGCAGGCGATTGGGTTTGGGAGCTTGCCGAGGCGGACACTTCGATTTTGGAGGAGGCGTTTTCTCGCGTCACTGACTGCGAGGATTACTTGGAAGCACCAGACTGCTCCATCGGCATCGCTGCCGCTGAGGTGGTGGCCGCGCTTCGCAAGCGTCCAGCCTCCAAGTTGCCCGACGAGGTTTCGGCATTCGTGACACGCATCGGCACACCACCATCCGCCGAGTTGGTTTCCTCTGCGTTGAGTGCGCTCAAGCGCATCAAGACCAAGTCCGAGCTTCAGGAGTTGTGGGACGAGAGCGACAGTCGCGCCGAGTGGCATCAGGCCATTGCAGAGTTGGAGGGTCGCCTTCGATGAGAGACCGTCGGCCTAACCATGCGCTGCAGCGAACGGCGGGGGGCGCTGCCAGTTCACCGAGAACCGCTGGATGGTCCAGCCGCTCAGTTCCGCCGTCGCTGAGCTTGGGTCGTTAGCCGTCATCGTGCGCACGCCATGAAAACAAAACAGCAATACATTGTTCTCGCGGTGAGTTGCTTTCTCGCCGGGTTTATTACCTGTTACATTCTGATGCAGCAGCCACAACCCGCACCAGCACCCGCTGCTGCGGTTGCCGCTCCCACACTCCCGCCAGTTGCGATGTTGACGTTGCCCACAGTCTCGACTCAGACGTTCCACATTGACGGCGGCACTTGGTATATTGGGCCAGGCGGCACGAGGTCGCGGACACCACCAGCCTTGCCGCAGCCGATGAGTTCAGAAGAGATGCGTCGGATGCATCCCGGTTACTATGACCTCTTTGATACCCGCCGCCCTGACATTGATTTGCGAGACCCAAAATGACGACGGCTAACCATGCGCTGCAGCAAACCCGGCATGACACCGTGATTTGCAATCCACGCGTCCCGTGCGCCGGGTCGCTGAGCTTGGGTCGTTAGGCGGCGGATGCGCATCCACAGAGCACCAACAATGAAAACGCTCATAATCGCGGTTCTCCTTGCCGCAAGCTTTCTCGCTCTCGCTGGTGAAATTTCCGACTATCACTTCAAGAATGCACGCGACAAGTCGGGCAACTATCGGAAATCGAGGAGTCACGATGAGGTAGCATCCACCAATCACGGCATCACAGAGATTGGCATTGAGCGCACTGGTTGTTATGGCACCTGTCCCAGCTACACTTTCATCGTAAAGAGCGACGGCACGTTTCGTTACAAGGGGTTCGACCACGTCGAGCGCAAGGGAGAGTTCTCGGGCACGATTTCGGCTTGGTATTTTCGCGAACTCGCACAGTTCATCAGAGATTCCAGCTACATGGAGCTTGAGGATGGGTACACACGGATGGTTACCGACAATCCAGCGACCTACACGATGGTTGTTATGAACGGCAAACGGAAGACGGTCAGTAACTACGCCAATGCAGGCCCGACCAAGCTTTGGGCCATCGAGCAACTCGTTGACGACTTGATGGCGAAGGCTGAGTGGAAATCTGGGCTACCAAAAGCTCCAGAGCCAGTGCTGCCGAAGGCCACGAGATACGATGGTGACCCCGTGCTTCGGCTGGCTTATACTGAGTTTTTCCGTAAGGGATATACTGATGCCTGGGAACAAAAAGAGAGCCTCCCCGTCGCGAGCCCGACAAGCGAATCCGATAAGGCGCGAACGTTTGGCTATGTAGAAGGCATGGTCGCTGGGCGTGCGGCCCGAGACAAATGGTTCGGGACGAACAGCCAACAAACCAGTCCGACGAAACCTTAGCTCCTCATGCCCAACCATTCGCTGCAGCCAACGCCGAGGAGCGGATTCAGTTCCGCCGCGCAGTTCACGTTCACTGGCCCGGCGTGGCTGACCTTTTGTCGTTAGGCCGCACTACGCGCCATGCTATGCCCACCCCAAGGAAAGTTGCACTGCCAGTGGTCATCGGCGTCTGCGTCATCACGGTGCTTGTTGCCACTTACACCTGTGCGATGCTTCCGTGGTTCAGGGACTACTGTGACTACTACCAGAGTAGCGGTACGATTCGGCTTGCGGGAATCGCGCGCGCGTTCCTCAGTCTCCACCTTGTCGGCGTTCCGTTCGGCCTATTCATTATCGGTTACGGCGTTCGCCTACTTCGACCGGCAGAGACGAGCGCGGCGCATCTCGCATGGTATGCTTCCGTTTCAGTCGGCTTCGCCGCATTCTGGCAGGTGTGGGCGATGCTCGCAGAGAGGAGTCTGTATGCGTTACTGTTTCCAGCATGATTTGCGGCCTAACCATGCGTGGCTGAGCTCTAGTCGTTAGGCGCGTTCCCATGCGAACCCAAATCACAAGTTCCGAAGTCATTTCAAATGCGCTGTGTTTTGTCGGCGGCTTGGTAGCTGGCGTCGCGATTTCGGGTCTCGGCATGTGTACGGTTCCACTTTCTCCCGGCAGATTGGGTTTCGGTGTTTTACTTGCCCTTGTGTTACCCTTTTTTTCGGCGCTCAGTGAGCGACGGACTTGCTCGCCATTCCGGCGTTGGGTTCTTCCCGCTGTCGCATTCACAGCGCCACTTGCGCTTCCTGTCTTGGTCGGCATCATCGGCAGCGAATGGCAGAAGTGCGGCGGCGCAGCCGCACTTTCCATCGTGGCTTTTGCAACGGCGTATTTTTCAGATTGGATTTCGAGACATGATTCACGCGCCTAACCCTGCGCCTGAACTGTTCGACCCACCAGGTTGTCCGCTTTTCAATTTACCAGCAGCGAGTTGCGCAGAATGAGTGAGGAGAACTAAAGAGCTGTTCCCTCACAAACCACCCGCGCCGTCGAATTAACGACGACGCGGGCGTTTTGCAGGGCGAGCCCGGGACTGAATCCGCGACGACGCTCCCGGCAGCGGGTGGGGCGAAAGGTCCCCCGTCGCGGAAAGTCGACTACGGCGCGACGATGCGCTTGAGCCCCTCGGTCTGGCCTTTTTCCCGACCGTAATTCACTTCGACCACCTCGCGCTCTTCATCTTGGTCGGCACTTCCCCAATGCCTATACTCGAACGCGACTCCGGTCGGCTCGTCGATGACCACGTCGTAACTGACGAGGTTCTTGCGCACGCCCGGGCCGGGCATGATTGGTGACGTGGCGACGAGGATGGCGGGCGGGAGGCAGACGAGGCCGCGCAGGTTCTCGCCGTTCGCCGGCACCCGTGAGCACGGGTAGATGTCGAACCGGCCCACGCGACCGGTCGAACCTTCGCGCAACGCGTCGGTGCTGCCGGACTGGTCCGCGTGCTTCAACGCCGGGTCTTTCTGCAACGACGTGTGGTAGGCCGTGTCGAGGAGCATCGACCGGCCGACGTCGGGCCATTCGAGCTCGTCAACCTCGCCCTCGATGTCGAGCACGTCGTCGGAATCAAACGCGTCAGAACTCTCGCTGGAAATCGGAGCGCCGAAGTCGGCGGCTGTGACCAGCGACAACACGTCGGTCCAGACATCAATCGCTAGTTGGTCGGTCCGTTGAACCATCAACTTCACCGTGTCGAAGCCGGGCTGACGCCAGAGGTTGTGACTGTAGTAATTGAACGGTTGGTATTTCCGTTTGTTGACCGTCACCTCTTTGTCTTCGGAATCCGAATCGTGGTTGAACTGATACCCAGTCCCGTCGACGAAGTCGTTGCTGGCGGTCGTGTGCAACGGGTAATACGGGACCACGACCTTGTTCGTTCCCTCCAGCGGGACTGAGTTGAAGCGCGTGGAGAAGATGCCGAGCGTGACGATTTTGCGCCGGAACGCCGCGAGCGCGGTCGTCATGATGGCGTTGCGCTTCAGGTCCGCCGAGATGTTCGCGGCGGCTAGCACCTGCTTGAGGTTGTCGGGCTCGCTGAAGAGCAGCGCCATGTTCCGGCACCGCTCAAGCATGTCCTGCGCGTTGATTTCCTGATTACCCTTCAACAAGGCGAGGCGCGGGGCGTCGAACGTGTTGAAGGCCGAGATGATTCTTTTTAGTTCCATGGTGTTAAAATCACTTGTTGATGTTGATACCGGTGAAAGCGATGAGTGTTGAGGGACGGCAGGCGCCAGCGAATTCCGTGACGCACTTGCCGGGAGACTTTGCGAGCTTGCGCAGACCTAGCACGGCGCGTGACGGTTCATAGGGATACCCCCACTGCGCGGCATCGGTCCGCTCGGCCCGTTCTTGCTCGGCGGCGAGCTCGGCTGCGGCGCGACCGACTTTGACGGCCATCTCGCGAGCGACAGCGGCGCAACGTGCGGTTATTTTGCGCATCTCGACCTTGGCCGTTGAGCGCTTGCGGGCGAATTCCTCGATGAGGTCGATTTTCTCAAAGAAATCCTCTGCCGGTTGGCCGCCGGTATTAACAGACTGCGCAAGCTGGCGGAATTGCTCTTTGAATTCCTTTCTTGCGTTGTCATCCGAGTGGCGAAGCATGAACTCCCGCCAACGGCAGTAGCGCTTGTCCTCTTCGACCAGCGCTTGGAGTTGGTCGTCGGAGACGAGCCTGCCTTTTTCCTTTGCTCTGGCGACGGCCAACTGGACCACCTGCTCGCTGGCGGATGCGTGGAAGAGTTCGCGGAAGTCAGGGTCACCCGGCTTGATGTTGAGCTTGAGTTCCGACTTCTCGGCTTTGGTGAGGTCGGCTTGGCCTTTCGAGGCGCCACCGCATGCGACGCTCGTGCCCGTGGCGGTTTTCACTTTCTGCGCAGGACTTGGACTTCCGAGCGCACCGCGAATCATGTTCAGTATCTTCATAGTTAGTCGGGGCGGATTAACGCCCTCTACTAATACCGGGGCGTAAAAAACTTCGGCTCGTCGAAAGCCAGAACGGGCCCGTGGTTGGGGCCGATTAAGAATCTCGCGGCGTAAAAAGGCGGGAGCGCAACTGCTTCACATGGTAGAACAGATTCTGCTTGTCGGTGCCGATGTCCCGGGCATCTGATTCCAGACTCCGGTCGCAAGAGGTCCCTTCTAAAAGCCTGCGCAGAGCACGGCCACCGGAGGTCTTGTCGAGCGCGGTCCCGCGCAAGCCATTGGCCAGAAAGGCGAACACCTTGTTCATGACCTCCGCCTCCGGCCTTGACGCGGCCCGCTCGTCTCTGAGGTCCAAGAGTCGTTCGTGGATTTCGAGGATTATGGGCGCGAGTTTTTTGTCGGCAGTTTCCAAACTGATGCCATGGCGCCCCGTCAACTCATCGACGATAAAGTCGCGTTCCGCGTCCGGCGCCTCCGGCACCGTGACCGGCACAGCCTCGCCGTTCTCCCACGCCGTGTGGGAGTGGTCGAATGGCTGCTCGTGGTCGTTCAGCATCGCGGTCCTAGGTTCTGGTTTTCAATTGCTGATGGGGGAACCAGCGGAAATTTGGCACGTAGACATCGCCCGGATAGGAATGAGTCCCTTCGCCAATAGTCATCATAAGAGATTACTTGGACACGTGTCCGCGACGGGTCCGAGGTCGGGTCGGACACGTGGCCGCGAGTCCCCGGCGCCGTGGGCTAGTTCGCTTATGGGACGCAATAAAGGCCCATCCGCGACTTCGGGGCGGTTCCGGCTCGCACGCGCTGTGGTGACCGGCGGCGCCGGAGCGGGCGGAGCCGAGGGCGATATCCGCCGAGACGGCATGCCTGGCGCCGCCCCAGTCTTAGTCTCAGAACCTAAAGGATTCTGAGACTGTAAGACTGGCGACGGGTCCGAAGTCTCGAAATCAATTATGAGACTTTCGAGACTCAGCGGAAAGACCCGCGTCTTTATTAGACGAAACGATTTCGAGATTTTGAGACTCATGGCCTTTTTTCCTCCTGTGGGACCGGGGTCCAACAGAGCCCGTCCTTGGACCTCGTTACGCGGCGCTTCGCCTCAAGCGCGTCACGCCGTTTGTAATAGGTCGCGCGGCTGATTCCATTCTTCTCCGCGAGTTTCAACCATTCCGGATTGGATAGCCCTTCTGGTGGCAAAATCTTCAGCAAATCATCCGGTTTATGCTTCTGCTTTCTCCCGGCGCGATTCCTCAGAAGCTTCGGGTTGAGTTCATCGTCGCGTTCGAACAATGGAAATTTCCACCGGACCGCGAACGGCTTCACGGGAGCAAAGTTGCGAAGAATCGGCTCCACGGTGAACGCATCCTCCTCCTCATGCGCCGTGAGTATCAGAATCGAATCCGGGTCACGAGCAAACACGCCGCTGCCGGAGATTCGGTCCATGGCCTCCTTGGCTGATTGGTTGCCCTTTGAGAAGTGCGCGGCAAAAGCAACGGCTGCACCCGTCTCAACACTCAAAGATTCCATGCTGTTGAGCAACGCGGCCACGTCACCCGCCTTGTTCTCGTCCGTGCCGCCGTATAGTTTGTAAATCGGGTCCAGCACGATAAGGTCAAACGCTTGTTCGCGGCATTTCTTGATAAGCGTCGGCATGAGAGTTCGGAAGTCGGCAGCCTTGCCGCGCATGTTCAACAGCGTCATCGCGCCCCGCTCGATTTCGATGCCCTTGGCCTTGGCAACCGTTTGAATGCGGTTCTGCCAAGGCTGCGCTTGAATCTCGAAATTGACATACAGCACGCGCCCCTTGGTCGTCGGCTTGCCAAGCCAGTCCCTACCGTGAGCAACTGACAATGCGAGGTCTAACTGTGCCCAGGTCTTGTGTGACTTCGAGCCGCCGCCAATGACCATCTTGCTCCCCTTGTGGAGCAGTCCCTCCACGATTTCCGGCGCAGACCGCAGCGGTATTGCAACGAATTTCGCTGCGTCAACGAACGGCGGTAGCACTGACGATGATTCCGTCTGCACGACCGGCTTTAGTAAGTCCAGCGCGGCTGCTTTGTCCTTGTCGGCCTTGGCAATCATTGCCCTGCGTGTGGCGCGCTCCTCGACGATGCGAAGATATTCTGGGAACTGCTCAGGGGAGATGCACTTATCAGGCAGACCGACGACGTATGCAGTGCCGCCAGCCTCTTGCATGCGTTTACTGTCATTAAGTCTCGTCACCAGAGAAATCGACGAGATGCTTGCGCCAGTGTCCTCGATGGCAACGAGAGTGCGGTAGATGGTCAGGTGCCGAAGGTCGTGGAATAATCGCTCGCTGAGTTGGCTGAACAATTTCTTCGCTTCATCGCCGCTAGCTTGGAGGACGCAAGCCAAGGCGCCAGCTTCCGCCTCGGCGTCGTGCGGGATGCTAAAGTCACGAGACATCTTGTCCCCCTTCGTCCTGCCACACGATTCGGTTGCGTGATGCCGCCACGAACTGCCGCCGGACCGCACGCTCGCCCTGTCGGACGATGCGCAAGATTCGGGCCCGGGTCGAACCGGAACACTTGCTCCAGCGGATGGGAGATTTCATGATGCAATCCTCCCGGGTAGGGTGCGCGAACGGAAAAACTTCTCGACGTGCGCGACGGAGTAAAACACAGGCCCGCCTCCGCGTTTAGCTAACGGGTTGCTTTTGAAGCGTGGAATTTTCGCGTCGTCAAACAACGCGCGCAAAGTGTCCTTGCACGGAACGGGAGAGAGGAACGCGGGGATGGTCGTTGTTAGAAGCTCGTCAAGTGTCGCTAAACGAGCGGTCGATGAAGGCGTATATGTATTCACGCCTATCCATATATTCCCCAAGTCGCTGGAATTAAAAACAATCGAGGGGACAATTAGCCGCGTTGCTGTCCCCTGCTCAGAATCAGCCTAGGCCAACGTTTAACCCGCGTGCCTTTAGCTCTTGTAGCGCGCCGTTCAATTCAGGTGAAATCATCGGACGCCAATCAACTTCCTGAATGCGCTGGCGGGCTTTCTTGGCCGCGTCGGGGTCGGATGCTTTCTCCAGTTTTTGCTTAGCGCCGATGACAGCGGCCTGCGTGTCCGTGTCCTTGACCTCGTGATGGAATTCACCTTGCTGCGCCCTTCCATCCTTCATGATGGGACGAGCATGATATGCTTTTGTGAGAAGATGCTTTTGGATTCTTGCTGTGACTGAATCATCGTTCCATCGTTTACGGGCGACTTCGATGAGGTGCAAAACGCAGTCCGGATAGGTCGCGTAGAAAGCGGCGAACACTTTAGAAAGTTCCCGCACTTTTTCATCCTTCAGCGACTCCTCCAATGCTCTCGGGCAGATGGCGACTGTGATGACCGCCACGATATCATTCCCGGCAATGTTTTGTGGTTCGCCCTCCCAATCCGCAACCGCTTTGCTGATGTCGTTACCGACAAACTCCCAGGCGGAAAATGTGTTTAGTTGTTCTCTTTTCACTTGGTTCCTTTCTTCGGTCGCAGGGCGTAAAACTTTTTCGTGTCGTCGCTGCTCACCCGCCCTTGGTAATGCTTTTTGATAATCGCCTCCGAGTTCCCGAACTGCTCCGCCGTCTGGCCGTAGCTGCCCGTCTTGCGGAAGTAGTGGGAGACCGCGGTGTGGCGCATGACGTCCACGGGCCACTTGAATATCTTCGCCGCTTTCTTCACCGCTCGAAACTGCTTGTGCCAACCGGACGGATAGAATGGCTGCCCCTTGTTGGCCTTCAGCCACGCGAACAAGGTATCGCAAATCGCCACGACCCGAGGTCGGCCCGTCTTTGTCTGCGTCCCCTCCAGCCTAATCTCGCGGTCATGGACGTTGACGTTGTCCCAAGTCAACCGGGCCGCCTCGAATGGGCGAAGCCCACCGAACAAGCAGACGGCTACGTATGCGCCGAGCTTTCTCTTGGCTGCCGCGTCGAGGAGGTCTTTGCATTGCGCAACGGTCAGAATAGCGGGCGGCGCTTTCTCCCCCCTTTCGATTCTGATTTCCTTGCACGGGTTTGTCGCCGTCCAGCGGCGCGGTCGTTCAATGCACCACGCGAAGAATCGAGAAATGTCCCGCCGGTAATTGTCGCAGGTAACAGCCGTAACGGGGTTGGCCTCCCGCGAGCGGAGCTTATTCAGGAAATTCTCCACCACTTCGAGCGTGACGTCGTTCACGCGCAAGTTGCGGACTGAATTCCCAAAAACCTCGACCCGGCCCCGCAGGGAAGGGCGGGAGGTATCGCGAAGCGTGCAATGGCCGTTTCCCGTTCCGTCGCCCTCGCCGTCCAACCACGCCTTGAACTTTATGATTGCCTCGTCAACGCGAACGGACTCCACGACGTGATTCCTTTTTCCGTCCCTCAACCAGTTGTCCACGGCCCGGGTCAGGTCTGCGTCGTCGGATAGCCGCGCAAAGGCGAGCTCGGCGAGATGAACCTGGGTGTCGGTCAACCGCGTGGCGCGGAGCGTCGTGTCGCTCGGCCGCACATGGTATTCGCCTTCGAGTTCGATTTGCCGGCACCTCGCCGCCTCGGGGTCGGCGTAGTTCTCTTGGACACGTGTCCGGTCGCGCTTCGTCCCGGAAACGCGCCACGATTTGCTCCCCGTCCGGGGGTTGATGTATTCCTTCGTTCGGAATCTAGCCTTTAGGTCTTTCATAGGTTCCCATTCTAGGCGATTGCCGGTCGGTTTGGAACCAAATTGTTAACCGGGTGGTAACCTGCCAAAAATACAGACTTTTTTCTAGGAAAAACTGTGATTTTAGGAGGACTGAAAATCCTTGTGTCGGCGGTTCAATTCCGTCTCCAGCCACCATTTCCAATTCTGGCGTGGTTCGGGCCGAAACGGAAGAATTTGCTCCGAGCGTTAAGCCGGTACCCCATTACGATCCAACGTTGCCAGTTCCGTGGACGCGCTTTCCCATGCGGCGGTTGCCAGCGGGAGGCGATCATGGATATGCAGCAACTCACGGTTGATCTGCATCGCCTTGCCCGGGGCCGCGTAGGTTTCGGGCAGTTCCAGTTCCGCCGCGAGCTTCTTTTCTTCCGCCTCAAGCCCGGCGATTTCCTTCTCCAAAACGGCAATACGTTTCTGGATTTCCTGGCGTTTGCGTGAGCGCGCCTGGCGTTGTTCGGCTTCGAGGCGGCGTTGTTCCTTGCGATCAACTTCCGGTTCGGGAGCTTTCTCCGGCGTCGAAGCTGGCTTGGTGAAACTGGAACTGGTCAAAGCTGCGCGCGCGGATTGCGCGGTTTTGTCGAGGTAGTATTGGTAGCCGCCGGGAAAGTGCCGGAGCTGGCCGGCCTCGACGCGGACCACGTGATTCGACAATGCCCGGATGAAATGCACGTCGTGGCTGATGAAGATGAGCGTGCCCTCATATTGCTGCAGGGCCTCGATGAGCGCGTCAACACTGGCAAGGTCGAGGTGCGTGGTCGGTTCGTCCATCAACAGCAGGTTGGGTGGATCGAGCAGCAGTTTCACGAGCGCCAGCCGGCTCTTCTCCCCACCGCTCAGCACGCTGACGGGCTTGAACACATCGTCGTCGCGAAAAAGAAAACTGCCGAGCAAGGTGCGGATGGATTGCTCGGTGACGCGTTGCGGCGTGTCCAGCGCTTCCTGCAATACTGTTCGTTGCGGGTTAAGCATCTGCGCCCGATGCTGGGCGAAGTAACCTGACTTGGCATTGTGCCCCAGCTTGCGCTCGCCCGCCTGCGGTTGCAGTACGTCGGCGAGCAACTTCAACAAGGTGGACTTGCCAGCGCCGTTTGGCCCGACGAGCACTATGCGTTGTCCGCGCTCGGCCTCGAAATCGAGACCGTGGTAGATCAGATTGTCGTTGTAGCCGAATTTGACCTGCGAAAGTGAGATGACGCGCTGGCCGCTGCGTTGAGGTTGGGGAAAGCGAAAGCCCACGGTCGGGCCGTCGCCTTCCGGGTTGCCGACCATTTCTGCCTTGAGCCGCTCGATCTGTTTCATCTTGCTCTGGGCTTGCGCGGCTTTGGTATTCTTGGCCCGGAAGCGATCCACGAAAAGTTGCAGGCGCTCGATTTCGCGTTGCTGGGACTTAGCGGTGGCGATCATGGTCGCCTCGGTGTGGGCGCGCTGTTCCAGATACGCGTCGTAGTTGCCCGTGTAACGCAGCACGTTTGCCAGGCGTAACTCCGCCACGTGCGTGCAGAGACGGTTCAAGAATTCGCGATCATGCGAAATCAGGAGGATCGCGCCGGGATAATTGCGCAGATAATCCTGGAACCAGAGCAGCGTTTCGAGGTCGAGATGATTCGTTGGCTCATCGAGCATCAACAAATCCGGTTCCTGCACGAGCAAGCGGGCAAGATGCGCGCGCATCACCCAGCCGCCACTCAATTCCCGCGCCGGCCGCAGGAAGTCACTTTGTTTGAAGCCAAGGTTCGCGAGAATCTGCTTGGCCCGGGCGACAAACTGGCCGTCATGCTCGTGGTCGTGCGGCACGGCAATATCGAGCACGGTTTCATTGCCGGCGGGTTCGCTTTCCTGCGGCAGATAACCGACGCGGGTGCCGCGCATGAATGTGACTTCGCCGGCGTCGGGTTGCTCGTGGCCAAGGATGATCTTGAGCAACGTGGATTTGCCTGCGCCGTTCGGGCCGACGAGGCCCACGCGCTCGCCTTTCAAAAGCGAAAGCGCCACGTCATCAAAGAGAACGCGGCCACCGAAGGATTTTTGCAAACCAGACAAGGTCAACATCGTCAGGTCAGTGTGGCAGAAAATGGCGCGGAGACAACAGTAGTGATGTGACGAGGGCAGGGCGTTACAACTTGCGGAACAGGACGATGCGATTGGTGTTCGTGCCGCTGGCATTATTGCTAACCCCCCAGCAGTTCGCGGTCTTGGTGAACTTCTGGTCGTTGATGAGCACCAATAGTGGTTCAAGTCCTGCCGCCCAGCCGCAATGCAGCACGTGTTCTTCGAGTTTGGTTTTGCCGCTGTGAACTTCGCCGACCTCAAATGCAACATGGCCGCCGGGCTTAAGTACGCGGTGCAATTCACGGAATACGTCGGTCATGCTCTCACGCCAGGCATCGAGCTTCCTCGGAATTGTGAGTTTTACCGACTTCGGATCGATGCCCAGAAACCAGCAGCGCAACCAGTTGTCGTCGGCATACTGAACGACATCGAGAAATGGCGGTGAGGTCACGACCAGCGTGACAGAGTTGCTGGGCAGTTGTCGCGTAGCATCGGCAGGCGAGTTGGTGAATCGGGAGTGCTCGGCCACCCGATGTAGCACGTGCCTCGTGGTGTCCGCGAAATCACGGAGCAACTGCTTGGATTTCTTGAGCATCAGTTTCGTCACATCGCGGCGGGGTGGAGTCTGCCTGCGCTTCGCGTTGATCTTGCGTTGCGACGCCACTGACACAGCTTGATTGGGCGGCAGCGTGTAAACTGAAAAAAATCCGGGCGAATGGCCGGTGAGTCGGTTGAGTGCGACCATCCGTAGCCAGTCGTCAATCGGGTTGAGATCCGGCGTGGCGGCGCGCGACGCACCCAGGAAGTATTTCTTCAACGCGCAAATCTCACGCAGCGTCATGGGATGATAGAATGCCAGCAACTCCTTCGGCAACTCGTCGCGGTCGGTAAGATCGATCTGGTTGAGACGCTCGGTGATTTCTTCGAGGGTCGGGGGTTGCAAACGTGGACGGGTGAGGGCGAGGCCGAGCGGGTTGATGTCGTTGCCCCACGGAATACGTCCGAGTAACGCAGCTTCAATTGGCGTCGTGCCGCGGCCCATGAACGGGTCGTAAACGATGTCGCCTGGTGTACTCAGTCGCTCGATGAAGAACCGCGGCAGCTGGGGCTTGAAGCAGGCGCGGTAGGAAACTTCGTGGAGCGAGTTCGCTTGGCGCTGCTTGGCAGTCCAGAACTCATTCACGAACGCGGGGACCGAACCGAACTGGCCAGCACCCATTTCGAAATGCGTCTCGGTTTGCCGCGTTGGTAGGCCAAATTCCCGAAAGGCAACCAGTTCGGCAGCCAAACCTGACTTGCTGATGTTGTTCGCCCGCGGTGATTTCATTCCGCTACCCGCCAGGCTCGACGGCGGGGTGAAACGGCTGCCGGCTCGGTTTTTTTGCAAGTTTGCGCGCATTTAGCAGGTTTAGGAAACCAGTCGGGCGGGTTCACGACGAGCCTTTTTGAATCAAAACAGCACTTGCAAAGGCGCTGCAACGTGACTAGTCTCTGCGCTCCTTTTCATTAAGGGTTCACCACGCCGCGCGCAGTGTCGCCGGGCGTGAACAGCGAATAAATTTTATGGCAGTTAAAATCCGCATGAAGCGCATCGGGGCGAAGAACACTCCGATTTACCGTATTGTCGTGGCCGATGGCCGCAGCCCGCGCGATGGCAAGTTCATCGAAGAACTCGGCACCTACTGGCCGCAGAAGAAGAGCGACAAGGTGAAGCTCGACCTCGAACGCGCCAAGTATTGGGTAGGCAAAGGGGCGCAACCGAGCGAAACCGTGGCCAGCTTCATCAAGAAGGCGAGCAAAGCGGCGCCTGTCGCGTAAGTTTCATGCAGGCCTTCCTCGAATACGTGGTCAAAGGTCTGGTGGACAAACCCGACGCGGTGACCGTGACGCCGGTGCCGCAGGGCGGGATGACCGTCTATGAATTGCGCCTCGATCCGCAGGACGTCGGCAAGGTGATCGGCCGGCAGGGCATGACGATCAATGCCATCCGGTCGCTGTTGCTCGCCGGCGGCGCGAAGAAGGGCGAGCGTTGTACGTTGGAGATCATCGAGGATAAGCCGAAGCGCTAGGCGCGCGGTCACTCGATCAGGCACGCGGGTTGGGCAAGCTGTAGCCTTGCACTCCAGCAAATGAAAATTGACGTGCTGACTTTGTTTCCGGCGATGTTCGCCGGGCCGCTGGATGAAAGCATCATCAAGCGTGCGCGGCAGGCAGGCTTGCTGGAGTTGCAGTTGTGGAATTTGCGCGATTGGGCGCATGACCGGCACAAGACCGTGGATGACCGTCCGTTCGGCGGCGGCCCGGGGATGTTGTTGAAGCCGGAACCGATCTTTGAAGCAGTGGAACAGCTGGCCACGGAGCAAACGCACGTGGTGTTGATGTCGCCCTCGGGGCGGGCATTCAGCCAGGCGATCGCGCTCGAAATGACGCAGCACAAGCACCTGTTGCTCGTCACGGGGCATTACGAAGGTTTTGATGAGCGCATCCGCGAGCACCTGGCCGATGACGAATTGAGCATTGGCGATTACGTCCTGACGAACGGCGCGTTGCCCGCGATGGTGGTGATTGACACGGTGGCGCGGCTGATTCCCGGCGTGCTCGGGCACGATGAAAGTGCGGCGGAAGAATCGTTCAGCACGGGGTTGCTGGAGTATCCGCACTACACCCGGCCAGCGGAGTTTCGCGGGATGAAAGTCCCGGAAGTATTGCTCTCGGGCAACCATGCGGAGATCGCAAAATGGCGGGGCGAGCAGGCGCATCTGCGAACGCAACTGCGGCGGCCGGATCTGCTCAAGTAAACGGAAAGATTTTTATGAACCAGGCATTATTGGACAAAATTGAATCGGAACAGTTTCGCAAGGACGCCGCCAAGTTCGCTGTCGGCGACAGCGTGCGCGTGCATACCAAGGTCGTCGAAGGCGACAAGGAACGCATCCAGGTTTTCGCGGGGGTGGTCATCGGCCGACGCGGGCACGGCTTGAATGAAACCTTCACCGTTCGCCGCATCAGCTACGGCGAGGGCGTGGAACGTGTTTTCCCAATCCACTCGCCGCGGGTGGACAAGATCGAAGTCGAACGTCAAGGCTCGGTGCGGCGTGCCAAGCTCACTTACCTGCGCAAGCGCATCGGCAAGGGCGCAACGCTGGTGAAGGAAAAGGAAGCTGCGGAAACGGCGAAGTAATTTCGCGAGTCAAATCGCGAGGGCGAGGCGAACAGCCTCGCCCTTTTGTTTTGCCCTGTTGTGTCCGGCAGTAATTGGGAACAGTTACGGCCAGTTTACTTCTGGTTTTCGTTCGCATTCGCCTTGGGTAAGGCGAAGGACTTTGCTGAATTCCAGGCATGCTCCGCACCATCCAGCATCAGCACTCGCGGCATCAGCTGGATCTCATGGCCGGCGATTTCGAGCACTGCCTTGCCGGGCAGGAACAAAGGATCGAGAAACACGCATTTCCCAAAAGGAACATCAAACGGCACCTTGCGGCCGGCGGTGAACTGAATCGTTTGTGACAGATTGGTGCCGAGGGTTGCAGCCGTGAATTGGATGCGAACGTCGCGAATCGCCTCCGAGTTCTGATTGATGACAAGTTCCAGCTGGCCACCCGCATTTTGAAACGTGATTTCCCACGGCCCGTTCTTCACGCGCCGATGTTCTATCCAGTTGAACACTACAATGTAACCGATCAGGGTGATGGCAAAGGCGGCGACGAAGTGTTTCCAGGCTTTGGGCGGCGCAGTCATGGGTGAGTGAAGGCTGGTGGAGCCTAGGGGATTCGAACCCCTGACCTTCTCATTGCGAACGAGACGCTCTACCAACTGAGCTAAGACCCCAGCCTTACGGACCTTGATAGGTTGTCAGAAGCAGCGGAGAAATCAACCCGAGATTTTAGCGGGCGGCTGATTTGGAATTCAGGAAATGGTCGCAGCAGTCAGGTTATCAGGTTGCCGACGGGCGCTTGAGTTGCAGCAAATCCCATTGGTTGCCGTAAAGATCCTCAAACACCGCCACCGTGCCGTAACCTTCTTCGCTCGGTGGCCGAACGAATTTAACCCCACGCGCCTTGAACCACTCGTAGTCACGTTGGAAATCATCCGTGTGCAGGAACAGAAACACGCGCCCGCCGGTTTGATTGCCGATCCGGCTCTCCTGTTCCGGCGTCGCGGCCCTGGCGAGCAAGACGCAGGTCGAATTGCTTCCCGGCGGTGCGACCAGCACCCAGCGTTTGTTCTCCGACAATTTCGTGTCCTCGACGAGCGTAAATTGGAGCATGGTTGTGAACCACGCTATCGCCTCGTCGTAATCGCGAACCACCAGAGCGAGGTAGCCAATATGCTGAGCCATGACGCGGTTAGTATGGCGCAACCAAAATCGCTCGCCAGTCAAAGTAGAACGGCGGCTGTTATCCGGCGATTGCAGTTTGCCGGCCAAACTGGGATGGTGCATCCTCCAAACAGCCCCCGCTTTCAAACGATTGGAACGCATGAAACCACTAAGCCTCTTCATCGCGCTGGCAGCGTTACTGGCCGCGACGCCACTCTTTGCCGGAGATACCAACGCTGTGCGCGTAGCGCTGGTGTTCGACGATGGCCCGTTTCCCGCGCACGCGCCAAAGTTGCTGGATTTGTTCGCCAAGGAAAAGGTGAAGGTGACGTTCAGTCTGGTTGCCAACCGGGTGCAAACGAATGCCGCAACGGCCAAAGCGATTGCGAAAGCCGGCCACGAGATCGCCAATCATTCCTATTCGCACCTCCACGCGAAGGCTTGTGATGACGTCACGCTCGAACGCGAAGTGGTGGAGGCGCAAAAAATCATCGCCACAAACTCGGGGTTTACTCCCAAGTGGTATTGGTGTCCGTTTCTCGAATTTGATCCCCGGCTCGATGCGCTGGCTGCCAAGGCGAAGATCGAAGTTTATTCCCTCAAGCAAGTGGTGGTGTCGCAGGATTACGACCGCGCGGTGAGCGCGGCGGAAATCAAACGCAGAGCCACGACCAATGTGAAAGACGGCTCAGTCATCTTGTTTCACGAATGGCGCGAGGAAACTTATGAGCAGATGCCGGCCATCCTTGCTGAACTCAGAAAGCAAGGCTGTGTCTTTCTCACCTTCAGCGAGCTGGCAACACATAATCGGTCCAAGCAGCAGCCTGCCAAGAATCTTTAATCCGCGCTCCAGTGATACGCCTCGTCATGTGATAATGAGCAACGCGAAGCGTAAATCGGAGCGCGGGTTCTGGTAGCAATCCTCGCGCTGCGAGGATTAGCTGGTCGCAGCGCGACCAGCGCCACCTGCTCAATCCCAGATCCCAATGGGATTTCAGCAGTCAGCCCAGCGTTTGACGACGCAGCCTCCGCTGGGTGGACGAACAGAAAGGAACACCACGTGGAACGGGTTGAATTTTGGAGTGCGCCGGCAGAGCGTAGCGGCGACAGCGCCTTTGGGCGGTGAAGATTACTCGAACTTGCGGAAGCTGTTGTGCGTTCCAAAAGCGGTGTCGCGCTGCGCTTGCCACCGCAGTCCAAGACGCGAAGCGTTTGGCCATGACTCTCGAATCGCGCGAAGCATCATGGAGTGCGCCCGCCCCCTGGCGCTTTCACATCGGCTCGAACGGAGCGCGACCTTCAGGTCACTATAACTGGCAAGGGCAAGTGGTGAATGATTTATATCCCGTTGGGATTCACGGAGCGAGGCACGCTATTTTTTGAAGTAACCGATCTTCGCCAATTCCTGCTTGTGAAACTCAATCGTCTGTGAGTTCGGGAAAAGAAACTCGAAATACGCTTCCCACTTCGAATCTTCCTTCAAGTTGATGTATGGCTTTCGGTCCGGACAGGAGTCTTGGTAAAAATGCTTAAAAGCTGCTTCAGTTCCCTTTGTGTCTCGAGCATAGATGTAGTCCAAACGCTCTCCATTATGGGTGAACGCGCCCGCATAAATGGAAGGCGTGAGCTGGTTGATTATCTTCAATCGCTTTTCAGCGAGGACATTTAGGAAATCTAGTTCTGAACTGCTTGGAAAACCATTCGTGTCTGAAGATGCGTAGCTCACGCCGGTCACAATCAATCGTTGATAGCCCGCAACTGGAGCACGTTCCTTTAGTGCGAGGTTCACAATAATTGATCCAGGTCGGCCGTCAAAATCGCCCACGTACGTCCACCAAAAATCTCTTTGCTGCACATTCCCGCATGAATTCATAAGCGCCACCATTCCTGCGAGAATCATCGCGTTGATGGGTTGAATCCTCTTCACTCGCGATTACGTTGGTTCATACCTCAAACCCCGCATTGCCCAGCGCCCGCTCAATCCTCCCCATCACCTTCTCCTTCCCCATCACCTCCAGCAAATGATACAGGCTCGGGCCGTTGGGATTACCGGTGACGGCAAGACGCGTGGGATGAACGAGGATGCCTACTTTGACACCTAGTTCCGTCGCTGTGGCTTTCAACGTGGCTTCGATACTCGCGGCGTCGAACTTCTCCAGCTTGGCAAAAGCATCGCGGAGCTTTTCTACACGCGGTTTGTTCTCGGGCACAAAACTCTTCTTAGCGGCTTCGGAATCGTAAACGATTTCGTCCTTGAAGTAGAAACCGCCATACGCCGGAAGTTCGCTGAAGGTCTTGATCTTGCCTTTGCAGGTGTCGAGCGCGGCTTTGACGTAGGCCACCTCGAATTTGTTGGTATCGATGCCAGCCTTAGCCAGCGCGTGGACGCACATCTCGTAGAAGCGGTCGTTGGGCAGGTCGCGACAGTATTCGCCTTGCAGCCACGTGAGCTTCTCGAAGTCGAACTTGGCGTTGTGCCGGAGAATCTGCGGCAGGTCGAAGCGGTCTGCGACCTCGGCAAGAGATAGTTTTTCAGTATTGTCCTTGGGCGACCAACCAAGGAGGCAGAGATAATTGTTCACGGCTTCGGGTAAAAAGCCTTCATCGAGATAGGTGGTGAGGGACGCGCCGCGGTCGCGTTTGCTCATCTTGCTGCCGTCGCCGTTCAGGATGAGCGGGATGTGCGCATATTTCGGCGGCTCCACGCCGAACGCACGAAAAAGCGCGATGTGCTTGGCAGTGTTGCTGAGATGATCTTCACCGCGAATGACGTGGGTGATTTCCATCTCCAGATCGTCCACAACATTGACGAAGTGGAACACGGGCTGGCCATCGCTACGGACGAGCACCCAGTCGGGGTCGGCATCTTCCCGGTCCGTGAGCGGTCGGAGCACATCGCCAACGACAAGGTCAGGAATCAAGATGGGTTCGCGCGTCATGCGGAAGTAAATCGCCCCGTCGCGTTCGTAGGCGAGGTCGCGGGAAAGCAGGGCTTCGATGCGCCGCTGGTAATTTTCTCGTCGTTGCGATTGGAAATATGGACCGCGGTCGCCCTTGCACGGCCCGGTGGCGTCGGCGGTGAGCGGACCTTCGTCCCACGCGAGGCCCAGCCAGCGAAGGCCGTTGAGAATCACATCCACAGCTTCCTGTGTGTTGCGCGCGGCGTCGGTGTCTTCGATACGCAAGACGAACGTGCCGCCGGTGTGCTGGGCATAGAGCCAGTTGAACAGGGCCGTGCGGGCGCCGCCGATGTGCAAATAACCGGTGGGCGAGGGAGCGAAGCGAACGCGTGGTTTCATATCCATTTAGTTGGCCACAGATGAACACAGATTCGCACCGATGAAAATAAAAAGCGGTAACCCCGGTGGGCGGGAGTCATCATTTGCATGGTCGAAAGCAAGATTAGCCCGGAGCTCCAAATCTTTTCACTTCCTGTAATTGACCGGTCTCCGTGGGGGTGATAACACGTCTGTATGACTTCCAAAATCATTTCCTTCCTGCTGGGCGCAATCATCGGGGCGGGTGCCTGCTCCCTGGTGTTGACCGCCAAGTCGCGCAGCGCTGCGTCTGTTGCTGTCGAAACGGTCCGAGCGGAACAATCCAAGGCGCTCGCCGATTTGCAGTCCGAACTGGACGCCGAGCGGGCGCGCACGAAGGCCGCCCGCGAAGAAACTGATCGCATGGCGGCGCGCACGGAGGAACTGAACCTCCGCCTCGGCGCGACCAAACCCGCGGCGGAGCCACCGAAGAAAAAAACCGGATTTGCGGCGTTGTTTGGTGGGGACGGCACGAATGACAATTCCGAGGCGATCTCCGGCATGATGAAGGCGGCGGTGGACCAGCAGATCGAGGGGAAGATTTCGGGCATGAAAACGAGGCTGAACCTGACCCCCGAGCAGGAGGCCGCGGTGCGGGAAATCCTCAACAAGGAAATGAAGCGCGGAACGGAGTTGGCGGCGAAAATGTTCAAGGGTGAGATGACCATGGAGGAAATGCAGGAGGAAGCGAAGAAGGACGCGAGCCCCGTGAGTCAGAAGGATCAGATCAAGGCACTGCTGACCGCGGATCAGCAGGAGGCTTACGACGTTTTCGAGAAGGAGGAACAGCAACGCATGGCGCGGTTGGTGGCCAACTCGGAACTGCTGCAATTACAGGGCGCATTGCATCTCGATGAGGCCCAGCAGGACAAGGTCTATGCCGTGCTGGCGGAGCAGGCGCAGTCACAATTCAGCGGCGAGGGCGGCGGATTTGATTTCAGCAAGTTGTCGGACAAGAAAGCGGAAGCGCTAAAAGGCGTGCTTACGGCCGAGCAATTCGAGCAATACAAGAAGTTTCAGGAGCAGCAGCAAAAACTGATGGAATCGTTCATGCCGAAATCAGGCACCAATGGAGGGGCGCGAGCATCGGTTATCGTCCGTCCTGGGCCGTAACGCGGGTGCCATCGAGGTGTTGCAACACCCGGCAAAGGTTCGCGAGCCGTGGCGTAGTCATGCCGGCAGATTGCGCCTGACGCAGGGGCTCAAGAAACATGCTCTGGAGTTCCAACGGGCGGCCCGCTTCAAAATCCAGCTGCGTCGAAGCCTTGTAGGCGCCGAGCGGTCGGGTGCGCTCGATCAATCTTTCTGCAACCGCAATCTCCAGCGAATGCCCGAGTGCGTTGGCGGCGGCGATGGTCTCAAGCATCAACTCGCGGACAAGTGCCTCCCAATGGGAATGGTCAAGCAGTTCGCCGGAAGTAAGACAACGGCTGGGTGGATTTGAAACCTCGAACCCAGAACTAGAAACTGTCAGCGCCTCATAGCCTGCGACGCTCGCTACCCCGAGGCCGTTGAAAGGAATGTTCCAGACAAGTTTTTCCCAGCGGGCGCGCGCCAGTTGATCAGTGACTTTGCAGACGATACCAGCGTGGCGAAACAGCGAAGCGATGTCGTGCGTGCGTGGCTCGGGCCAGCGTTGAAATTCGCCCAGCAGGATCGTGCCTTCCCCGAGGTGTTGAATCACGCCGGGCGCAATCCGGTTGAGACCGACAAAGCAAAGTCCGCCGAGAATCTGCTCGACCGGGAAAAGTTTTGCCAGCGCCTCTTCATTGCCGAGCCCGTTTTGCATCGTGACGATGGCGGTGTGCTTTCCTACCAACGGGGGCAGGAGATTCGCAAATTGATCATTGGCCGTTGTCTTCAAAGCAATGAGCACCAGGTCGCTCACCCCAATTTCTGTTGGCGACTTTGCGGCGCGCGGACGGGCGTTGAAATCGCCTTTCGGGCTGCGAACGCTAACCCCATTACGCCTGACGATCTCGTAGTCTGAGCGCAGCAGAAAGTGCACGTCTTGACCGTCGCGACTGAGCAGCGCGCCGTAATAGCTGCCCACGGCGCCCGGGCCGACGACGGTGATTTTTGGGGAGTTCGTCATGGAAAACAAAAAAGCACTCCGGCTCGCGCCGGAGTGCCTGGGAAAAACGGGAGATTACTTCGCGCCGAGGATCGCGTCCTTACACGCCTTCGCGACGCGGAACTTGACGACGCGCTTGGCGGGAATCTGGATCTGCTCGCCGGTAGCCGGGTTGCGGCCCACACGGGCCTTACGGTTCACGAGCACGAGTTTGCCGAGGCCCGGCAAGGTGAAGCTGTTCTTGGCCTGCTTGTAAGCGAGGTCAGCGATGATGCCGAGAATTTCCACTGCTTGCTTTTTCTTGAGGCCGGCCTTTTCCGCGAGCGCGGCGGCAACCTGGGACTTGGACATTGCTTTTGCCATAGTATCTTTTGTGTTGTTGGTTTTGTGTCTTAACGTTTGTTCGCGTCTGGCGACTTGCCAAAAGTCATTCGACTTGCTTTGGAGTTAACGGGCACGCGCGAATTCGCGCAAGCGAAAATTTCAAAAAATTCACAATAAAATCAGGGCTTCGCTCATCCTGAGGCGCGACGCCGGACTTGACTTGACGGCGCGTTTGACCAACATCGCGCCGTGCCTCTTTTCACAATCCAGAACGAGTTCAGTTACGAGGTTACCCGGAAAATCTTCGAGGGGGGCATGGGAGTCGTGTACGAGGCCGAGCAGATTGGTGCCCGCGGATTCGTCAAGCGCATCGCCATCAAGGTTGTCCGCACCAATTACGCGAGTCAGAAAAATTTCATCGAAAATTTCATCGGCGAAGCCAAGTTGGTCGCGGACTTGATTCACACCAACATCGTCCAGACGTATCACCTCGGCGAGGCCAACGGCGTGTATTTCATTGCGATGGAACTGATTCGGGGCGTGAATCTTGAACAATTCCAGCTGCAACTCTCGGATAAAAAGCGTGTGCTGCCGAAGGAACTCGCGATCTTCATAGTGAGCCGGGTCGCGCGGGGACTGGCCTACGCGCACGCCAAGACGGACAAGGATGGTAAGCCGTTGGGCATCGTGCATCGCGACGTGAGCATGAAGAATATCATGATTGCGTTCGAGGGCGACGTGAAACTCACCGACTTCGGGATCGCCAAGGCGCGCGGTTTTCTCGTGGACCAGGAGGGTGAGATTGTGGCCGGCAAAGCCGATTACATGAGCCCGGAGCAAGCGAACTTCCAAGTCACGGACAAGCGGTCGGATCTTTTTTCCGCCGGCGTCGTGCTCGCGCACCTGCTGCTGGGGAAAAATATTTTCAAGGCGGCCACCGCGGAGGAGTCCCGGCAGCGGATCATGAACGCGCCGATCCCGGATTTCCGGACGCTGGATCCGCGCATTGACGACAAGCTGAACGAGATTCTCCAGCGGTGCCTCGACCGCGACGTGACCAAGCGCTACGCCACGGCCGACGATTTGATGGTGGCGTTGGAATATTACATCTACGGCGCCGGCTACGGTCCCACCAATGAAACCTTGGGGAAGTTCATGCGCGAACTTTATGGCCAGGCGGTGCCCCCCTCCGCGGTGCTGCAAAAGGGCACGACTCAAGTGCTGGAGCGTCCGCCCACTCAAGCCTGATTTTTCATGAAGAAGAATTCTTCCGCCCGGATGGTGAACCTGGGGCTGATCCAAACCGCATGCTCGGCTGATTCGAAAGCAAACCTCGCCAAAACCCTGGCGCTGACCGAACGCGCGGCGAAGCAAGGGGCGCAGATTATCTGCACGCAGGAACTTTTTCGGTCACAGTATTTTTGCCAGAGCGAAGACCACGAACATTTCAAACTCGCCGAGTCAATCCCCGGCCCGAGCACCGCGGCGTTTCAAAAAGTTGCGCGCAAACACAAGGTCGTCATCGTTGCCTCGCTCTTCGAGAAACGGACGGCGGGCGTTTATCATAACACCGCCGCGATCATTGATGCCGATGGTTCATTGCTTGGCACGTATCGGAAGATGCACATTCCGGACGATCCACTTTTTTACGAGAAATTCTATTTCACGCCGGGCGATCTCGGCTTTCGCGCCTGGCAAACCCGCTACGGCAAGATCGGCGTGCTGATCTGCTGGGACCAATGGTATCCGGAAGGTGCGCGACTCACGGCGATGCAAGGCGCGCAGATTCTTTTCTACCCCACGGCGATCGGCTGGCATCCGAGCGAAAAGAAAACGCACGGGGCGAAGCAACATGGCGCGTGGGAACTGATCCAGCGCAGCCATGGCGTGGCGAATGGCTGTTATGTGGCCGTCGCTAATCGTATTGGTCACGAAATCATCAAAGGCGTGGGCGGCGACGGGATTGAATTCTGGGGGCAAAGTTTCGTGGCGGGCACCTCCGGGGAGATTCTCGCCAAGGCCAGTCATAACAAGGAGGAAATCCTGATTGTCCCTGTGGATCTCGATCAAGTAGACACCACCCGCACGCATTGGCCGTTCCTGCGTGATCGGCGGATCGATGCCTATGACGGGCTGACCAGACGATTGATTGACTAACGCGAGCTTGAATCCGGTCGTTTGGATCACCGGAGCCGGCGGGTTGATTGGAAATCAACTGACGCAAATGCTCGGGGAAAGGTCGCTCGCCCGTTTGGTGATTGGGTTGACCCGTCCGCAACTTGACTTGCTGGAATTCGAGGGTGCGCGCCAGCGATTCAAACAGGACAAACCTTCGCTCATCATCCATTGCGCCGCGATGAGCAAATCGCCGGCGTGCCAGGCGCAACCGGAATTGGCGCGCAAAATTAATGTTGAAGCCACTAGGTTTCTGGTGGAACTCGCCAGTGAAGCCACGTTCGTGTTCTTCTCAACCGATCTGATCTTTGACGGGCGTAAGGGAGACTACATTGAAACCGACGCACCCAATCCGCTGAGCGTCTATGCGGAAACCAAACTCGCGGCGGAAGCTATCGTGCGCCAGCACCCGCGGCATCTCGTTATTCGCACTTCGCTCAACGGCGGACGGTCGCCTACCGGTGATCGTGGATTCAACGAAGAACTGGTCAACGCTTGGCGGGCGGGTAAGACCGTTTCCTTGTTCGAGGATGAATTTCGCTCCCCCATTGCTGCCTCAGTGACGGCGCAAGCGGTTTGGGAATTGATTGCCAGCGGCACGACCGGCGTTTATCACGTTGCGGGTGAGCAACGGTTGTCACGACTGCAGATTGGCGAGCTGATCGCCGCGCGTTGCGCTGGGATTCAACCACAGATCAGTCGCTCTTCATTAAGGACATACGCCGGCCCGCCGCGCGCGCCGGATACCTCGCTGAACTGTGCCAAGGCGCAGAAACTTCTTTCGTTTCCGCTGCCAGGATTGACAGATTGGCTGGCGGCAAATCCGAATGAGCCTTTCTGAGAAACCGTACCGCGGTCGCATTGCCCCGTCGCCGACCGGCTATCTGCACCTCGGCCATGCGCAGACTTTTTGGACAGCGCAGGAACGGGCGCGGGCGCACGGCGGGGCGCTAGTCTTGCGTAACGAGGACATTGATTCCACGCGTTACCGGATGGAATTCGTCGAGGCCATGATCGAGGATCTGAAGTGGTTTGGGTTCGAATGGCAGGAAGGACCGGATATCGGCGGCCCATTCGCGCCATACAATCAGAGCGAGCGCCGGGAACATTATCTGGCTGCGCTGGAGCGATTGATTGCCGCCGGCTTTGTCTATCCGTGCGTGTGTTCGCGCAGTGACGTCCGGGCCGCTGCGCGGGCGCCCCATGCGGCCGATGAGGATGAACCGATCTACGGCGGCACGTGTCGGCAATCTCGCAAATCCGAAATCGGTGATCGCAAATTCGCCTGGCGCTTCCGCGTTCCGGACGGCGAGCTGGTTTCCTTTGTGGATGGAAATCTGGGGCCGCAGTCATTCCTTGCCGGGAAGGATTTCGGCGACTTCGTTGTCTGGCGGCCGGACGATGTCCCGGCGTACCAGCTCGCGGTGGTGGTGGATGACGCGGCCATGCAAATCACGGAAGTGGTGCGCGGCGAGGATTTGCTTCGTTCCACCGCCCGGCAATTGTTGCTCTACCGCGCATTGAACTGGCCGCCGCCCGCCTTCTATCACTGTCCCTTGCTTCGTGACGAAGCCGGAGTGAGACTGGCGAAGCGCCACGAGGCTCTGAGCTTGCGGCAACTCCGGGCGAACGGCCGGTCCCCCGCAGAATTGCGCGCCGGCTGAGCTGGGTTTCGGGGCTTCACAGAAAGTTCCTTGTTATCACCCGCACGGCGAGGCAATCATTTACCCGTTATTAACGCACGAAGGAACGCCCATGAAAACGTCCCGTTGGCAAGCCCTGAGCACGTCCCAAGTGATCCTGATCCTGCTGCTGATGCTGGGGGTCGGGCTGACTTTCTGGATGGAGAGTGCGAGCGCGGGTGCGGAGCTGCGATCCGAGCGGTTGAATCATGAAATCGATCGCGTGCGGTACTTGGTGCACCGGATGAATGAGTGTGTCCGGGGGATTCTGCTTGATCCCACGAACAAGATGGAGCGGCAGAATTGCGAAGCAGCCGAGAAGGATGTGGTGGATGCCATCGACAATCTGCTAAAAAAGCCGGATGTTCAAGGGGAGGTGCAGCTGGCTATTGCCTTGGGAGATTTACGGAAATTCCTGCATCAGCAATTGCTCCCGCATCAAATGCGTGTTGCCGAGATGGCGACCAATGATTTGGCTGGGGCGCAGGCACTCTACAAGGGTGAAAGTAATGATCGCCGGCTGCGCAGAGAGGCGTTGTTGGGGGAAATTGCCACGCAGGCGCAAAAGTATGTCGAGGCGCAATCCCGCTATGCCGGCATGGTATCGTCCATTGCGTTGCCGGCGATTGTGGCGGTATTGATTGCCTGTTTCTTCGTCGGTCGGGCGCAGGCGGCGGCGGTATCGCGCCCGCTCAACGAACTGGTCGGCGCGTTGGAGCGCATGCGCGGAGGCGACTTTTCCCGGCGGATCAACTGGCGGCGAGCTGATGAGTTCGGGGTGTTGGGCGAGGGTATGAACCGGCTCGCGGAAGATTTGTCCGGCCTCGTCGCGCAGGTGCAGCGTTCCGGCATCATGGTCAACACCAGCGCGACTGAGATCGCGGCCAGCGCGAAGGAACAGCAAAGCACCGCGACCGAGATTGCCGCCACCACGGCGGAAATCGGGGCGACGTCCAAGGAAATCTCCGCCACGTCCAAGGAACTCGTCAAGACGATGAATGAAGTGGCGAATGTTTCGGAGGACACCGCTCAGCTTGCCAACACGGGCCAGACGGCGATCAACCGCATGGAATCGAACATGCGGCAGATCATTGAAGCCTCGGGTTCGATTTCCGCCAAGCTGGCGACGTTGAACGAGCGCACGGCCAACATCAATACCGTCGTCACCACGATCACGAAGGTGGCGGACCAGACCAATCTCCTCTCGCTTAACGCAGCCATTGAGGCGGAGAAGGCGGGGGAGTACGGGTTGGGTTTCGCCGTCGTCGCCATGGAAATCCGCCGCTTGGCGGATCAAACTGCGGTGGCCACGTACGACATTGAAAAGATGGTGAAGGAGATGCAATCCGCGGTGGCCGCCGGCGTGATGGGCATGGACAAATTTTCGGATGAGGTGCGGCGGGGCGTGGAGGAAGTGCGGCAGGTGAGCACGCAGCTGGCGCAGATCATTCATCAAGTGCAGACGCTCTCGCCGCGGTTTCACACGGTGAACGAAGGCATGCACGCGCAGGCCACCGGCGCGCAGCAAATCAGCGAGACGCTGGTGCAATTGAGCGAGTCAGCGCATCAAACGGCCGAATCCCTGCGGCTCTCGAACCTCGCGATCGAACAGCTCAACGAAGCCGCGCGCGGGTTGCAGACCAGCGTGGCAAGATTCCGATTGGAGGCGGCCCAACCGGCCCCATCGAACTGATTGAATGTTGTTCCTGTTGTTCCAGCTCGGAGAGGATCGTTACGCCATCGAAGCGCAACGGGCGGTCGAGGTGGTACCGTTGCTGGAACTCAAGCGCATCCCGCAAGCGCCGAACGGAGTCGCGGGTATCATCAATTATCGCGGCCGGCCGGTGCCCACGATTGATCTTTGCGCCCTGACGCTCGGCCGGCCGGCGCGCGTAAAACTCAGCACCCGGATCATTGTCATGCGCCACGACGATGCCCATGGGCGACCGCAGCTTATTGGCGTCATTGCGGAAGGAGCGACGGATTTGTTGCGTCGGGAAGGGCGCGAGGTTTTCAAGCCTGCCGTGGAGGCGCCCCAGCAGCAGGGTGGTTTTCTTGGGCCCGTGATGATGGATGAGAAGGGTTTTTTGCAACTGGTTCGCCCGGATCATCTCTTGACCGAAGCCGTCCGCGAGGCGTTGTTCGCCCAAGTGGAGACGTTCAGCTATGACGAGGATTGAAACATTGCTGCGCGAACGCATCGGACTGGATGCGGCGTCCATCGGGTCGTCGCTGATCGAGCGGAGCGTGCGCCTGCGGATGAAAACCCTGGGACTAAAGGACCTTGAGGATTACCGTCGTCGGCTGCGTGATTCAGAGCAGGAATGGCGTGAGCTCATCGAGAGCGTGGTCGTATCAGAGACCTGGTTCTTCCGGGATCGGCAGGCCTTCGACGCGATGGTCCAATATGTCCTGACCGAATGGCTGCCGCAGCACCCGGTCCAAACATTGCGAATTCTGAGCGCGCCGTGTTCCACAGGTGATGAACCATTTTCTCTGGCCATGGCATTACTCGATGCCGGCGTGCCGCCCGAGCGTTTTGTCATCGAAGCCGTGGACATCAGCGAACGCGCGTTGGCCGCGGCTGCGGCTGGTGTGTATGGCCGCAATGCTTTTCGCGGGAAGGATCTTGGCTTTCGCGACCGATATTTTCATCAGACCAAGGCCGGCTACGCCTTGGTGCCGCGCGTGCGCGATTGTGTGCGCTTCCATCGGTTCAATCTACTGGAGGACAACCTGCCCGGCCTGGGCGAGCCGTTTGATTGCATCTTTTGCCGCAATCTGCTGATCTATTTTGACCGCGCTACGCAGGCCCGGGCGCTGCAACGCTTGCGCATGGTGCTGGCCCGGGACGGTCTGTTGTTTGTTGGTCCAGCTGAATTGCCGCTGGTGACTGACTTGGGATTTGTCCGGCTGAATCTTTCCATGGCGTTTGCCTGCCGACGAGACGATGCAGAGACGCCCAAGGTGAAAGAACCGAAATCCGCCGCGCGCGCCAGGGTCAGTACGGTAATGGCAACGCCGCTGGCGCTGCCAAAAAAAAACAGTTCGCAGACGAGTCATGGTGAACGGCCGGCGTCAGCCCCCGCACGGCCGCGGAATGCCGAGGATCTCCGCCACGCGCGCCGACTAGCCGACGCCGGAAAACTCCAGGAGGCAAGTGAGATTTGCGAATCACACCTGAAACAGTCCGGCCCCGCGTCCGAGGCCTTCTATTTGCTCGGGCTGGTGGCGGATGCGCGCGGCGAAGCGGGCGCGCTGGAGTTCTACCGCAAGGCAATTTATCTCCAACCCGATCACTATGAATCGCTGTTGCAACTCGCCCTTCTGTTGGAGAAACAAGGCGACCATGCGGCGGCGAAGAGTTATCGTCGCCGCGCCGAGCGCGCGCAACGTGCGCTGCCAATCTCATGAGCGAGAATTTCCGCAATCCCAATTCCACGGATGATGTCCTTGGTTCGCCGGGGACGGACGCCGTGGTGTTTGATTGCTGGAATACCATCGGCGTGGAAGGCAACGGTTCGTGCGGTGAATTGGTGAAGTTCGTGCATTGCCGGAATTGTCCGGTGTATTCCGCGGCTGGATTGCAGTTGTTGAATCGCCCCCTGTCACCGGATTACCGGGCGGAACAGACCGCGCATTACGCCGCGCGCAAGAAGCTCACCACACCCGCGCGATTATCGGTGGTGATCTTCCGGCTGGAGACGGAATGTTTCGCGCTGCCCACGCCGGTGTTTCAGGAAGTGGCCGAGCAGCGGCCGCAGCATTCCTTGCCGCATCGAAAACGCAGCCTCGCCCTGGGGATCGTGAATGTGCGCGGGGAATTGCTGGTGTGCGCGTCGCTGGCCCGTTTGCTGGGCGTGTCCGAAACCACGGCTCACGGCCGGCGGGGACATCTCGACCGCCTGCTGGTCGCCAGTTGGAATGGCCAGCGGGTGGCCTTCCCCGTGGACGAGGTGTTTGGCATCCACCGCTTTCAGCAGGATGAAGTGCGGGATGCCCCGTCCACCGTCTCCCGGTCCACGCTTACTTACACACGCGGCGTGGTGCTATGGCGCGATCGTCCAGTGGGCTTCCTGCATGCTGAGTCCTTGTTTGCGGCTTTGAACCGCGGTTTGTCATGAAACCTTCCGACGATCTCAGCCAGCTCTCAATGCTGGAATTGTTTCGCGCCGAGGCCGAAGCTCAGACGGCCGTACTGAGCGACGGGTTGCTCGGATTGGAACGCGGCGCGGCGGACGCCCGGGTGTTGGAATCGCTCATGCGCGCGGCGCATTCGATCAAGGGCGCGGCCCGGATTGTTAACATCCCGCAAATCGTGAGCCTCGCCCATGTGATGGAAGACGTTTTCGTCGCGGCACAGGCAGGCCGGGTGCAGTTGCAACGCGCGGCCGTCGATGTGCTGTTGCAGGGCGTTGATATGTTGGCGCGCCTCTCCAAGGCCTCGGAGTCGCAGATTCAAACCTGGGAGGCGAATCCGCCACCCGAAGTTGCGACCATGGTGAAGCAGGTGGGCGAAATTGTTCCAGGCGGGTCAGCCGGCAAGCAGAACAAATCGGCTCAACTGGTGACGGCGAATCAGTCAACTCCCGAGCCAACGGCCGCCTCGACTGTGCCGGCAACGGTGCGCGAACCTGAAGCGCCCGAACGCGTGTTGCGGCTAAACGCGGAGAATCTCAATCGGTTGCTCGGGCTCGCGGGCGAGTCGCTGGTGGAATCACGCTGGCTGCGACCGTTTTCCGAATCGTTGCAGCGCTTGAAGCGGATGCACACCGAAGTCGAGGAAACGCTAGAAGGCCTGCGCGACTCGCTCGGGGCGGAGCCGGTTTCCGAACGCGCGGCGGCCAAGATGAATGAACTGCTGCTGCGCAATGCCGATGCCCGTCGATTCCTTGCGCAACGTTTGGAGGAACTGGACTTGTACGACCGGCGCTCGGCGCATCTTTCGAACCGGCTCTATCTCGAGGTGTTGCGGACGCGGATGCGGCCCTTCAGCGATGGGGTGTCGCGGTTTCCGCGCATGGTGCGCGACGTGGCCAACAGCCTGGGCAAGCGCGTGCGGTTCGAGGTCGTCGGTGAGAACACACAGGTGGATCGCGACATTCTCGAACGGTTGGAGACGCCGCTGGCCCATTTGTTGCGCAACGCCGTGGATCATGGTTGCGAGTTTCCCGAGGCGCGTCGGGCGGCGGGGAAACCGGAGGAGGCGCTCATCCGGTTGGAGGCGCGGCACAGCGCGGGCATGCTGGTGGTGATGGTCAGCGACGACGGTCGCGGCGTGGATATCGAGCGCGTGCGCCGGGTGGTGGTGGAGAAGAAGCTGACCAGCGCCGCGATGGCGGACCGGATGAACGAGCCGGAGCTGCTGGAGTTCCTGTTCCTGCCCGGTTTCACCGTGAAGGAAAACGTGACGGAGATTTCGGGCCGGGGAGTGGGGTTGGATGTAGTGCAGAATCTCGTTCGTAATCTGCGCGGGTCGGTGCGGGTGAGCACCCACGCCGAGCAGGGGACGCGCTTTCAGTTGCAGTTGCCGCTGACGCTTTCGGTGCTGCGCACTTTGCTCGTGGAGATTGCCGGGGAGCCGTATGCGATTCCGCTGGCGCAAATCACTCACACGTTGCGGTTGCCGCGCTCGGCGGTGAACACTTTGGAGGGGCGACACCACTTCGCTTTCGGCGGGCATCAGGTGGGGCTGCTGACCACGCACCAGGTGCTGGAGTGCGGGGATTTTCATTCGAGCGCCGAAGAATTCTGCGTGGTAATCCTGGGGGATCGCGGGGTGCGACACGGGCTGATCGTGGATCAATTTCTCGGCGAACGGGAACTCGTGGTTCAGCCACTGGATCCGCGGCTGGGCAAGGTGAAAGACATCAACTCCGCGGCGCTGATGGAGGACGGCTCGCCGGTGTTGATTGTGGATGTGGAGGATTTACTTCGTTCGATTGAGAAACTCATTTTCTCCGGCGCGATATCAGTCATGGATCGCGACGCCGCGGCGAAGGGTGACAAGCGGCGCAAACGCATTCTGGCGGTGGACGATTCGTTGACGGTGCGCGAATTGGAGCGCAAGCTCCTCTCCGGCCGGGGCTATGACGCCGACGTGGCGGTGGATGGCATGGATGGCTGGAACGCGGTCCGCAGCGGGCATTACGATCTGGTAATCACGGACGTGGACATGCCGCGGATGGATGGCGTGGAATTGACGACGTTGATCAAAAAGGATCCGCAGTTAAAGGCGCTCCCAGTGATGATCGTTTCCTACAAGGACCGCGAGGAGGACCGGCTCCGGGGGCTTTCGGCCGGCGCGGACTATTATTTGACCAAAGGCAGCTTTCATGACGAAACTCTGCTGCAAGCCGTGGAAGACTTGATCGGGCAACCGGAATCATGAGGATCGCCATCGTCAACGATATGCTACTGGCCGTCGAGGCCATGCGCCGGGCGGTGGTCAGTTCCGGTGAACACCGCGTTGCCTGGGTCGCGCGCGACGGCGAAGAAGCGGTGGCCCTGGCCGTCAATGACCGGCCCGATCTGATTCTCATGGATCTGATCATGCCGCGCATGGACGGCGTGGAGGCCACCCGGCTGATCATGTCGCAGTCGCCTTGTCCGATCCTCGTGGTGACGGCGAACATGAATGAGAATCCCGGCAAGGTGTTCGAAGCGATGGGCGAGGGCGCGCTCGATGCGGTGACCACCCCGGTGCTGGGCCGGCCCGGCGACAGCGATGGTACGCGCGGGTTGCTGGCCAAGATTGATTCGATCCGCCGGCTGACCGGAGACAGTGCGGCGCGGACGCCGACGAACGGATCCACGAGTGGCGAGAAGAAACGGGAGCAACTCGTCGCCATTGGCGCCTCGGCCGGTGGACCGGCTGCCGTGGCCAAGGTCCTGGGCGATTTGCCAGCGGATTTTCCCGCCGCCATCGTGGTGGTGCAACATGTGGATGTTCAGTTCGCGCGCGGGCTGGCGGACTGGCTGGGACTGCACACCGCGTTGAAGATTCAACTTGCAATGGAGGGTGACGAAGTTCGGCCCGGCCACGTGTTTCTTTGCGGTCGCGATCATCATCTGGTGTTCAGCGGCCCGCGCAAACTGGGTTATGTCCGGCCGGCGGCCGAGTGTTCTTTTTGCCCTTCCGTGGATGTTTTCTTCGAATCGGCACAGCGGCATTGGACCGGCAAGCTGGCGGGAGTATTATTGACAGGCATGGGCCGGGACGGCGCGGTGGGCCTCAAGGCGCTGCGCGACGCGGGGCATCCGACGATTGCGCAGAATGCCGCGACCTGCGCGGTGTACGGCATGCCGAAAGCCGCCGCGGAGATGCACGCGGCATCCCAGATACTGCCGCTGGACCAGATCGCCCCACAGTTGAAAAAGATGTTTGCCTGATTTCACATGCCTGACGAGCGTAACAAATCCACTCTTAATCTGGATAATCCGCAACTGGTGGCGCCCGCGGCCGATTACCACGTGATGGTCCTGCTGGTGGACGACCAGACGATGATCTGCGAAGCCGTCCGCCGCGCGCTCGCGGGCGAGCCGGACATTGACTTTCACTATTGCGCCGATGCCCGGGAGGCGATGGGCGTGGCGTTGCACATCAAGCCCACGGTGATTCTCCAGGACCTCGTGATGCCCGGCATTGATGGCCTGACGTTGGTCAGCCAGTTCCGGATGAACCCGGCCACGCGCGAAGTGCCGATCATCGTCCTTTCCACGAACGAGAATCCGCAGGTGAAGGGGCAAGCGTTTGCGCTGGGCGCGAATGATTACATCGTCAAGCTGCCGGATCGCATCGAGTTGATCGCGCGCATCCGGCATCACTCGCGGTCGTTCCTGAACCAACTGCAACGCGATGCCGCCTATCGGGCGTTGCGCGAAAGCCAGCAGCAGTTGATTGACAACAATGCCGAGTTGGTCGCCCTTAACCAGAAGCTTGAGGAGGCCACCCTCGCGAAGTCCGAGTTCCTCGCGAACATGAGCCACGAGATCCGCACGCCGATGAACGGCGTGATCGGCATGATTTCGCTCCTGCTGGACACGGACCTCACGGATGAGCAGCGCGAATATGTCGAGGCCACGCGCAGCAGCGCCGACGCCCTGCTGACGATCATCAATGACATCCTGGATTTCTCGAAGATCGAAGCCGGCAAGCTGGAACTCGAGCATCATCCGTTTGAACTGCACACGTGCATCGAGGAAGCGCTGGATCTGCTCGCCCCCAAGGCCGCGGAAAAGAATCTGGACCTGGCCTACAACGTGGATGATGCGATTCCAAAAATCCTGGTCAGCGATGTCACACGGCTGCGGCAGATCCTGGTGAATCTCATCAGCAACGCGGTGAAATTCACCAGCACCGGCGAGGTTTGCATCGAGGTGACGCCCGCGGCGCACGGGCAGCGCGAACTTGAGCCGGGGCATGAACTGGATACGGACTTCCTGCGTCACCCCGAGCAATGGCTGCTGCACTTCACCGTGCGGGACACGGGCATCGGCATTCCGCGAGACAAGCAGCACCGGCTGTTCAAGTCCTTCCAACAGGTGGATGCCTCCACCACGCGTCACTACGGCGGCACCGGCCTGGGCCTGGCCATCTGCAAACGTCTGGTCGAATTGCTCGGCGGTCGGATCTGGGTGGAAAGCGACACCGGCGAAGGCGCGACTTTTCATTTCACAATTCTCACGCGCGCTTCGGCGGCCACCGCCCCGCCCAACTGGCAGGTCGCGCAACCCCAGTTGAGCGGGCAACGACTGCTCATCGTTGAAGACAATGCGACGAACCGGCACATTCTCGAACACCGCGCCCAGCAGTGGGGCGTGAGCGTGGCCTGCGCAGCTGATGCGCGCACGGCGATGAAGACTTTCCTGCAGGCCGGCCCGTTCGACGCCGCCATCGTGGATCTGCAATTACCCGGCCTGGACGGATTCGAACTTGTCCGCGAGCTTCGCCGCCAGCCATCCGGGCGGGCGCTGCCGGTGCTGATGATGTCTTCGGTGCGGCTGCGGAGCGACGATCCACGCCCGCAGGAAACGGAAGTGCATTTGTTCATTCACAAACCGATCCGGCCGGCGCAACTGCTGGAGTCACTCTGTCGGGCCTTGGGGGTACAGGCGCAACGCGAGAAGAAAGCGCCGCTGACGCCAACGCTCGATGGTGATTTTGCCCGGCGCATGCCGTTGCGCGTGCTGTTGGCGGATGACAATCCCATCAACCAGAAGGTGGGGATGAGCGTATTGCATAAGCTGGGCTATCGCGCGGATGTGGTGAACAACGGCATTGAAGTCTTGCGGGCATTATCGGAGCGTGCCTACGACGTGCTGTTCCTCGACGTCCAGATGCCCGAGATGGATGGTCTGGAGTGCGCGCGCCAGATTTGCGAGCGCTGGACCCGCGATCGCCGACCCGTGACCATCGCCATGACCGGCAATGCGTTGCTTGGCGACCGCGAGAAATGCCTGGCGGCAGGCATGGATGATTACATTTCCAAGCCCGTGCGCATTGCCGAATTGCAGACCGCTCTCGAACGCTGGGGCCCAACCAAGGCCCGCAGCTACGATACCGCGTACTTCAGCCGCACGCCGGCCCCGACGACAGTGCCCAGCGGCAATCTGGTGGATGAAAGTATCCTGGCTGAGTTGCACGATATGGCGCTGGGCGACGGCGCTGGCATGGTGCGAGAGTTGATTGATTTGTTCCTCGAAAGCGCGCCGCAGCGGCTGATTCAAATCCAACAGAGCGTGGCGGATGCGGCGAAGCTCTCCTTCCATGCGCATGCGTTGAAGAGCATGAGCCTCAATCTCGGTTGCAAGCAAGTAGTGGAATACTCACAGCAACTTGAACAAATCGGGCGGAGTGGCGAACTGCAAACCGCACCGGAGTGTGTGGCCAAACTGGAAACTGCGTTTGCCGCAACCAAGGAACAGTTGCGCGTCCTGCGCGGCGCGCCCGGGCCGGCGGCCTGATCCTGGCGTCGCCGGTCGTCCCGTTTCTATCTGATGAGGAATCACTCAAATCTCAAAGCCGTCGCTCCGCGTTCGTTAATTCACCCGAGAGGCGTTCAACTCGGTGACACTATTGGCATCGTAGCGCCCGCCAGTCCGCCGCCGGAGCCGGCCAAACTGGACGCTGGCATTGCCGTGTTGGAGCAACTCGGCTACCGGGTGAAACTGGCGAAGCACGTGCGGCGACGACATGGTTTTCTCGCCGGTTCGGATCGGGAGCGCGCGGCGGACCTGATGGCCATGTTCACAGATCGTCAGGTCAAGGCCATCGTGTGTGTGCGGGGCGGTTATGGCGCACCTCGGCTGCTGCCGCTGCTCGATTATTCCATCATCCGGCGGAACGCGAAAGCTTTCGTCGGCTACAGCGATATCACGGCGCTTCACTGCGCCTTCCTCACGCAGGCCGGCATGGTTTCCTTTCACGGTCCGCATGTGGTCGGCGATTTTGCCCGTGAACCCCTGGATGAATTCACGGTGAATTCCTTTCAACGTGTGGTGGGCGGTGAAGCTGGTGGTGATATCGCAACCGATTATCGCGGCCAGCCCGCGAAGATATTGCGGCCCGGTCGGGTGCGTGGACGATTGATTGGCGGAAATCTCAGTCTGCTTTGTTCACTGGTCGGAACTCCGTGGTTGCCGGATTTCCGCCGCAAGATTTTGTTCCTCGAGGACGTAGGTGAGCCGCCGTATCGCTTCGACCGCATGCTAACGCAGCTCTTGAACGCAGGCCTACTGCAACAAGTGGCGGGCCTGGCCGTGGGCTTGAACGCGGATTGCGAAGACCCGAAAGCCGGAAGGGCGGGGGAATATCGGCAGACCATTGAGGATGTGCTGCGAGACCGCCTGTTACCTTTGCGGGTGCCGCTCGTGGTGGGATTGCCGTTCGGTCATGTGGCGACGAATGCGACATTGCCGGTGGGTGCGCTGGCGACTCTGGCAGCTGGGCGCTTGTCGATTGAATCCTGATTATCTCTCCCGAAGAGCGGCTGAATTCTTGCGTCCGAGAGTTTTCTGCGGCTTAATCTCCGCCGCTCATGAGTTCAGCGAAGAAGAAAAAAGATTCAAACCAGCCGGAGTTGCCAATTGAAGGCGCGCCCAAACCCGTGGCCGCCGATTCGAAGCTGGCGAAGAAAGCCGCTCCTAAGAGCGGCAACGGTGCAGATCACATCGTGGCCGAGCAGTTTGAAACGGTTGCGCATCGCCCTTTTGACCCCAAAAAGCTCGCCGTGGGCCTGCACACGCGCGTGGACCGCGGTTTTCTCGATTACGCCAGCTATGTCATCCGCGACCGGGCGATTCCAAATCTGGCGGACGGTTTGAAGCCGGTGCAACGTCGCATCTTGTGGGCGATGCATCGCATTGACGACGGGCGATTTACCAAGGTCGCGAACATCGTCGGTGACACGATGAAGTTTCATCCGCACGGCGACGCCTCGATCGGCGACGCGCTCGTGGTGCTCACAAACAAGCGTTATCTCATCGAGGGCCAGGGCAACTTCGGCAACATTTACACCGGCGACCCCGCGGCCGCGCCCCGGTACATCGAGGCCCGCCTCACCGAACTCGCACGGACGGAACTGTTCAACGACGAGATCACCGAGTTCGTGCCGAGCTACGACGGTCGCAACAAAGAGCCGGTGACATTCCCGTGCAAACTGCCGCTAACGTTGATGCTGGGCACGGAGGGCATCGCGGTCGGGTTGAGCGCGCGCCTGTTGCCGCACAATTTTCCGGAATTGCTCGAAGCGCAGATTGCCATTCTCAAGAAACAACCGTTCAAGTGCCTGCCGGATTTCCCGACCGGCGGCCTGATGGACGCGCGCGATTATCAGGACGGCAAGGGCAGCGTGAAAGTGCGGGCGCGCATCAAGACGCGCGACGAATCCACGGTGGTGATCACGGAACTACCACCGGGCACGACGACCGAATCGCTCACGGCCTCCATCGAGGCCGCGGTGGACAAGGGCAAGTTGAAGGTGAAATCCATCAACGATTTCACCAGCGAAAACGTCGAGATCGAAATCAAATGTCCGTCCGGCGTGGACGCGGAAAAGATGGTGGACGCGCTCTATGCATTCACCGATTGCGAAGTCACAATCGCGAGCCGCATCGTCGTCATCAAGGACAATCGCCCGGTGGAACTTACCGTGAGCGAGGTGCTCCGCGAAAACACAGATCAGCTTGTTGCCATTCTCAAGCGCGAGCTGGAGTTACGCGAGCAGAAGCTCCAGGACGAACTGCATTACCGCACGCTGGAACGCATCTTCATCGAGGAGCGCATCTACAAGTTGATCGAGAAATGCAAAACCGCCGAGGCCGTGACGGCGGCGGTTTACGAAGGATTCAAGCCGTTCAAAAGGCAACTCCTTCGCGAACTCGTGGACGCGGACGTGGAGCGGTTGTTGCAAGTTCGCATCCGCCGGATTTCGCTGTTCGACATCAACCAGCATCGCGAGGAGATGGAGAAGACGAAGGCCGATCTCGCTGAAACCCGCAAGCATCTCAAGAACCTGACGAAATATGTGATCGGGCACCTCGAGGCGTTGCTGGAGAAATACGGGCCGCAGTATCCGCGGCTCACGACGAAGAGCAGTCGGCATGAGGAGGTGGACGCGAAGGCGGTGGCGTTCAAGTCGTTCAAGGTCGCCTATGATCGCGAAAGCGGTTACGTGGGCTACAAGGTCAATGGCGAGGAGTTCAAACTGGAATGCACGAAGTTCGACAAGATCCTGCTCGTGTTCAAGGATGGCACCTACAAAGTCACCGAGTTGCCGGAGAAACTGTTCGTCGGGCCGGAACTGTTCTATTGCGGCCTGCCGGATCGCGAAACCGTGTTCACTTGTGCTTACACGGACCGCAAGGCGAGTTATCTCAAGCGCTTCAAGTTCGGCGGCACGATTCTGAACAAGGCATATTTGTGCATCCCGGACAAATCACGGATTCTCTATTTTGAGATGGGCACGCCGAAGGTGCTCTACGTGCGCTACAAGCCGGCGCCGCACCAGAAGATTAACCAGCAGACATGCGACCCGGCGAAGATCGAGGTGAAATCGCCCAAGACCCGCGGTCGGCAAATCTCGATCAAGGACATCTCTTCCGTGACCGCCGAACCGACGCGTGGCTGGGACGAGAAAGCGACGACGACGGAGATTGTGTTTGTGTGAATTAGCCGGGCGAAGGATTTTGCAGGAGCAAAGCCGAAGTTGTGAAACAGGATGGGCTGCGGAGGATGTAGACTATTCAACACTGGATGAGTGGAGCTATGACTATGAAATTGAGCAACAGCTTCAGTGGTGCGCTGAGAACATTTGCGTATTTCATGTCCAGCGGAACGCATCACATGCTGAAAGACGTCAATTATCTTCCTTTGTACGGTAATGAGCCAAGTGCGATTGAACAGGTTTACGCTATCTTCGCAAATGTTCTGGAGTTGGACGAGCACGGCCAAGTGCAAAACGCCCAGTACGCACAAAAGCGGGCCACCGAGTATCTCCGAGCGTATTGTGACTCGAATTTCAAAGTTGATCCGCCATTTGCGGACTGGGAATTGGAGCTGCACGAACCACCTTTGAGGGATTTAATGTAACATCCGAGTGCGCAAAGGGCTGCAGAACTTCCCTTCCCACCGGCTGGGCCCGTTACTGCGGCAGTCACCTGAGCCCGGCAGAACATCCTAAACTGCGCCTCGTTCCGCTTGCTTTTGAGAAGCCGAAACCTATTGTTGCTTCATGGCACTGACCAATCTCGCCGTGGCTGAAGAAGCGCTTTCGCTGGCGCCTACCGAACGCGCGGCGTTGGCGAGGCTGCTGATCCAAAGTTTAGAGAGCGACGGTCGTTCCGACGCCGAAATCACGGCCGAACTGAATCGCCGCCTTGCTGATTTGACTTCCGGAAAAGATGCCGGCCTGAACTTTGAGCAGGTGTTTGGTTCGCCCGCGTGAAAGCCGTTTTCAGCACCGGCTTCAAGATCGACCTGACGGATGCCGAGGCCAAATACCGCGAAATCTCCGACCGGCTGGCCGGTGAGCTTCGCGAACGCATCGCGGGACAAGTGCGTGAAATCGTCCGCTGGCAGGGTGGCGACCATATCGGCCCGCATGGATTTCCGTGTCGTCGGACCAAGCCGTTTCCATTTTACATCTACTATGAAGTGAGAGGAGATACAATTTGGTTTCTCGCCCTGGTCCACGAACGACGTCATCCCGGGTTTTTGAGAAAACAACGCGGTGATTCGTAGTCGTATGGAACCGTTTGGTTTTCCACACAATCAACGTTGTGCACGCCGCGGCCGGTCCGTTGGACAACGCTGTACCTCCGTCGACGCCTTCACCCTTGTCGAGCTGCTGGTTGTCATCGCCATCATCGGCATTCTTGCGGCGCTGTTGCTGCCGGCACTGGCGCGGTCGAAACAACTTGCGCGGCGCTCTACTTGCAATTCCCAGCTCAAGCAGCAATTCCTCGCGTGGCGGTTGTGGCTGGATGAAAACGAAGGCCGTTTCCCGGATCGTCGCGATTTGAAGACCGCGCTCGTGGGCAGTTACAAGCCTTGGAGCACGTGGCCGCCAAGCGATCCGCGCGCGGGCTGGGCGGCACTGGTGTTGAGCAATGTGATTCGCGCGCCAGATATCTGGAGTTGTCCGGCGGCGGCAAACGCTTCCTTCGCGAAGGCTGATCCCGCATTTCAGTACGGTGGAACAGACACCAACGCGCCGGTCGTTCGCTACTGGATGTGGCGTTTCGATCGGACGGATGATCCCGTGCCCGCCGATAATTTCTGGGGCCGCACCGAGGAGGATTGTGTCGCGTCATTGCGCGCGGCTAACAATCCGCAAGCGGGTCAGCCCGGCGGAACGAGCGATGTCGAGCTAACTGTGGACGTTTACTTCCCGAATACTATTGGTGCCATCGCGCCTGAACTAAAAGGGCGAACTGCGCATGCCAAGGGCCGCAACCGGTTAATGCTGGATGGGCACGTGGAATTCACCCGCGATGCCCGCACGCCGCTAAATTAGTCAGTCCAACGGCAATGCTTCACGCCGCCGCGTTGAGCAAGCGCACCTCATGTTGCGGGAGCGCAATCGATATGCCGCGCGCGTTGAATTCCTCCACCACAGCCTTGTTCAGCTCCGCGCCGGCGGGCCCGTAGTCCGGTACGTTGACCCACGGTTTGACTGCGATGTTGATGGAGGAATCGGCCAACGTGGCGATGCCCACCACCGCCGCGGGTTCGGCCAGCACCCGGCCATTGCGTTTGAGCACTTCATTCACCGCGGCCAGCGCGCCATTGAGGTCGGTGCGGTAGGCCACGTTCACCGACAGATCAAGCTGCCGGATCTTGCCGTAGTTGTGGAGAATTTCGCCGACGATTTTGCGATTGGGAATCACCACGATCGAATGGTCCGGGTGGCTGAGTTTGGTGGAAAACAGATCAATGGTTTCGACGCGGCCCTCGACGCCCACCATGGAGACATACTCGCCCACGCGGAAGGGTTTTGTGAAAATGATCGTGAAGCCGGCCACCAGATTCCCGAGCACACCCTGCATCGCCAACGCGATGCCCGCGCCGGCCACGCCGAGGCCCGCGATCAGCGGCAGCAATTGCACCCCGAGGTTTTGCAGCGCCATGATCACGAACAGCAACAGCACCAACAGACGAATCGCCCGCAGTATCAGCAGCCGGACCGGAGGTTCAAGGTGGAGTTTTCCCAGCCAGCGCTCGAATATCTTGCCGATCCACCGGGCCACAAAGAACCCGATGATCATGATCAGCAGGGCGGTCAGGGCCTTGGGACCGAATTCGATGCTGAGGTCCACGATTTTCTGTTTGGCGTGCTGCAACGTATCGAGATTAACGGCAAGGTTGGTCATAAGCGATTGTGGCGGCGAATGGTAGCCGCGTTTGTTGAGTTGCGGGCGGAAGTCTAGACCAGGTGGTTTCGAGCAACAAGACCAAGCCAACAATTTAGGGGTGACCCTCCCCAAATGAGGGGAGGCAAAGAATTGAATTCACATGCGGGCTGCCAAGTCACATGATGCAGGCGGATTTTTTGATCGAGCCGATATGAAAACCCTCAAACTCCTAACCGGCCTCGTGCTCGCGGGATTGATTGCGCTTCCCGCCTTGGCCGCTCCCAAGCGCGTCCTGGTGGTCACCACCACCACCGGCTTCCGCCACAGTTCGATCCCGACCGCCGAACAGGTGATTGGCGAACTGGCCAAACAGAGCGGCGCCTTTACCGTCGAGTACGCGCGCTTAGAGAATAACGATGCCAAGTTCAAGGGTGATGATGGCAAGGAGGACAAAACAAAGTCCCATGCGGCCATCAAGGAAGTCCTCGCTGAGAAGATGAGCCGCGCGGCGCTCGCGAACTATGACGCGATCATTTTTGCAAACACCACCGGTGATCTGCCGTTGCCGGATCGCGATGCCTTGCTGGAGTTCGTTAAATCCGGCAAAGGTTTCGTGGGGCTGCACGCGGCCACGGACACGTTCCCCGGTTTCCCTGCCTACATTGACATGATTGGCGGCCAGTTCCTCCGGCACGGACCGCAGGTGGAAGTGGACATCACCAATCAGGACAAGGCCTGCCCATCCTGCCGGCATCTGGGCGAGAACTGGAAGGTGTTTGATGAAATCTATCAATTCAAGAAGTTCGACCGCGCCACCGTGCACGGGTTGTTGACGCTGGACAAGCATCCGAACGACAAGACGCCCGGCGATTATCCGGTGGCGTGGAAGAAGAACTACGGCCAGGGCCGCGTTTTCTACAGCTCGCTCGGTCATCGCGAGGACATCTGGGATCCGGCGTGGAACGATGCCAAGAACGGCCGCAAGAATTCGCCGGAGATTGCGAAGGCCTATCAGCAGCACGTCCTCGGCGGCATCAAATGGGCGCTCGGGCTCGAAGCGGGTGATGCCACGCCGCAAACCGCCGCGAAGAAGGCCACCCCGTAAGGCAACGATTTACTCGAAGGGCAACCGAGCCCGGGCAAACCTGACCGCACAAATCGAAATATGAAAACGACCACACGAAAACACCTGCTCATCACCGCCTTTATCCCGGCCAGCCTGCTGGCGCTGGCGTTGACCGCGACGCCGTTTCAGTTGATTCAGGCGCAAACCGCGCCGGCCGCGACGGGGACGGTGCGTTATCAATCAGTTCCCAAGGCCGGGGAATGCAAAGTAGAAGGCACCTCCACGTTGAAAGATTGGTGGATGAAGGCCAGTCAGATCTCCGGGGCCATCGAAGCTGATGCCGACTTTCCTGAGTCCACCCTCGCGGACCCCGCCAAATCCCAGCCGGTGATCAAGCGGGTACGCATTCCGCTAAGCAGTCTCAAAGCTGATGACAAGCCAGCCATGGATACTAAAATGCAGGAGCACATGGAGATCACCAAGTATCCCAACGTAGAATATAATCTGATCGAACTGAAACCGAAGTCACCCGCCGGCACCAAGGGCGCCATCCAGTTTGACGCCGTTGGCACGCTGAACATTTACGGCAAGACTGTCACCAACACGATGCCCGTAACCATCGAAAAGAAGGACGGCAAACTCACGGTCACCGGGAGCACGCCGCTCAAGATGAGCGACTACGGGATTCCGAAAGTCAGTGCGTTCGGCATGAGCACTGGCGACGAGTTAAAGATCAGTTTCACCTGGGTCACCGCGCCCAAGGCCAAGCCGGCGCCATAATTGATCGGCGATTCCTTTCGCCCGCCCCGGCGTAAGTCGGGGCGGGTTTTCCTTTGTAAGCCGTCGTCGTGAGTCCGTGTATCTTGATTGAAAGCGCGAGGTCGGCGCGGCACAGTTTTCAGCTGGACAGGTAGTTCCCACGAAATTACGGTCGCGCCATGAACAAGGATAGGCTGTACCAACCGCCGCCGAATATTGGTTAGGCGGCGCATGAACGCGAAACTCACACGAATGACCCGTTCGCCAAGCTTCACGGTGCTTTTACTGGTTGTAGGTTTGCTTTGCCTCGTTATTCATTTCGAGATTTATCGTCGGACATCGGCCAGTGCCTTCATCAACCAGCCTGAGCTCTACTTTAGAAACGTCTTCGTCATACGAGACAGCAACAGGCAAGCGATTGGGGAGGTGAGCTATGCGACCGGTTTTTCCAGTTACATTACGGCATTCATCACCGTAGCTGCTCTCGGATGGGGTGTTGCACGCATTATATTGAGGAAGAGACGATGACGTGGCCTAACAAATGTAACTCGATCCGTTGTCCACAGTGGTGGGAAGTTTGGACCTTGCATCGTTAGTCCCGACCCGATGCAGCTGATGGTGTTTTTCCCGCATCCGTTGCGGATTCTTCGTGGTAAAACGCGGGGAAGCGGGCCCGTAAGTTTCGCTTCGCGGCTTCTTCGGGAAACCGTTCAACCATCCATTGCGCCGCCTTTGCTTCACAATTGGCAGCAGGGTCCTGGAGTGCCCGATCGGCCAGGGGCAGGAAAACTGTTTGCTCGGGTCGAGTAAAAAACGCTGCCGCGTAGGCCAGTGCCCGCACCTCCGGGTCGCGGCTGTGCGAGCATTCAAGGAGCCACGGCAGCAAGGCTTGCGCGTCACTGCCATAATATAGAAATCCAACGATCGCCAGACATTGATAATCTGCGTCTTCGCCCGCAAAGCGGAATTCGATCAGGCCGAGCTTGGACAGCTGATGATTACTCCAGGGTTTGAACTGGTCAGGTTTGGTCATCAACCACCGGCGCAAGAATGGGAGCGCATTCGTGCCGATCGTGTCCAGCGCGCGGGCTATTTCGACATCAGTGAAAGGCGGGTGCCGGCCGTCGTTGGTTTCGAATCGCCAACTGGAATCATAGAACTGCAACCATTCGGACAACCGGTGGCCGGCCTGAACTGGTTCGGGCGGCAGCGGACGGCTGAACCAAGCCGCCGCGGCGATAAGAGCCAGGAGCGGTAACGCGATCACTATGAGTCGGCGATTCATCTCACCTGGGGGTGGTGGACCACGCATGCCTCGCGCAGTCCAACGGTTTTCTGCAGTGGCGACGGCTGAGCTTCATCCCTTTGTGCCCGTTCAACTGCCAAGCGCTGTGGTTGCTGGCATCGTAGGCCGAGGCGGGCCCGACGCAAGGGAAAGGCGCGACGGCACTTGGTGTCGCCAGGACGGACGACGAATGATATGTGAGTTGATTCCGGTCTGCGAAGACTCTGGATCACTGCACGATGCGGAGGCGATAGTAACGTTGGCCGTTGGGCGGAGGGCCGCCGGTGAGCGTGAAGTTGTCGGTAAAGCTCTGCGTCGTGGCCGAGCCCACTGGGGCGGCGTTGATTTCCACCGCAGCGGGCAGGGTAATGTCGATGTACGGCCCGGGAGCGATGCTTGAGAAGCTGATCCGGTAGCGGGTGCCGCCGATGGCATTCCACGTGAGGATGGTGTGGCCGCTCGGATTCTGGTCGGAGTCAATGATGCGAAGATACGAAGCGGCGTTGGTGGGATTGGTATTGGCGAAGTATTCGGCGACATTGCTCATTCCATCGCCGTCAGCATCCGCGAGCGCGTTGGTCAGGCCAAACGCGGTTTCCCACGCGTCAGGAAGGCCGTCGCCGTCGAGGTCGGGCAGGGGCAGCACGTTCAGCGAGACCGTGGCGGGCGCGCTGGTGGCCTGGCCGTCGCTGGCCCGAAACGTGAACCCGTCGTTGCCGCTGAATCCGTGGGCGGGCGCGTAGGTGACAGTGCCGGCCGCTGGACTGAAGTTCACCAGCACGCCGCGAGTGGGCAGCGAATTAGTGGAATAGGTGAGAGGATCACCAGTGGGATCGCCGGCCGTCAGTTGGAGATTGGTGCTGGTGTCGCCGAAGAACGCGACGTTGAGATTGGTGGCAACCGGCGCGTCGTTGGTTTTCAGCATGGTGAAGTAATCGGTGACTTGACCATTCTCGCGGATGAACTTCGCGTCGAGCCGTGGCCCGTTGAAATCGAGCACCATGGAACCCAGTTGATTGGTGGAGAGAAAGAACGCGGGATGGTTGAGCGAACCGCCTTCGGTTTGTCCGGAACTTCCGGCCACGGCATACACTGCGCCGGGATTGGCGCCAGGCCCCCCGCTGGGTTTCTTGTAGGCACCAGTCCCGCCTTCCCGTCCGCTGCCGGCGTCGAGTTTGTTCGTGGCTGAGAGGCTGGTTGAGTAGCCGTAATGCCCGGTGAGCAGATAAGAGCGTTCGTAACTGTGACTGTGGCCGGCAAGCACGAGGTCCACCCCTCCGGCTTCGAGGATGGGCAGAAAGTTTTCGCGCATGGCCACGAGGGCGCCCGCGCTGTCTGAGGTGCTGTCTGAGTTGTGCGACCCCTTCGTGTAGGGCGGATGATGGAAGAAAGCAACGATCCAGTCGGCGGTGGTATCCGCCAGGTCGGCGCGCAACCAGTTGGCCATCGGACCGTTGGTGGCCTTGGAAACGGTCATCGAGTCCAGACAGATAAAGTGGATGTTGCCGTAGTCGAAAGAATAGTAATGCTCGGAGCCTGACGCCAAGCCGCCCGCCTCGGCATTCTTGGTGAGCGAGAAAATGCTGAAGTAAGGATAGGTGACGTTCGAGACGGTGGAACCGGCGGTATCGTGATTGCCGAGCGTCGGCCAAAGGACTGACTTGCGCAACATGTTGGTGTAGATGTTGAAAACCGCCGCTTGATACTCATTGTCCAAGCCGTTGTTGTACGCGTTGTCTCCAAGCATCAACCAAATGTCGGTGTGATTGGTTCCGGTAAAGGTCTCATAGGCGTTGCGCACGGCCACTTGGTTTGGGCTGGCAGTCCCCGAATCGCCCAGCACCCAGACGCGCGTTGGTTTGCTTGCGCCGGGCAGGGGTGAGGTGATGAAGAAATGGTTGGTCGTACCACCGGCGGCAACTCCGAGACTGTTGCCAATGGAGTAATAATATCGGGTGTTGGGGAGCAGTCCCGTGACGTTGACTTCGTGTTCTCCGGTCACCGCGGGTTGCGTGGTCGTCTGATCAAGATTGGCGAGATTGGTGCCAATCCACACCTTGCTATCGCTGGCGAGGTCCGTGCGCCAGCGGACGATGACATTCGTGGGCGAACCACTTTGCAGATACGGGCCGCGGGTGATGCTGCCGGTCAAATTCGTAACCGTGCTCAACGTGCAACCAAAGACGATATCTGAACTTCCGGAATTGATCTGGTGCACCTCCACCGCCAGGACGTTGTCGCCGGCGACCAGGCTGGCGAGTTGACTGCCGCTAAGAAGGAAGCCGTCGTAGGTCGTGGCATTATCCACGGAACGCGTCGCGTAACTGGCGTACGTGACCGGGCCGCCGGCCATCCCGATGCGTTGGACCTCGGTCCCGTTCAGATAAACGACCGCGCCATCGTCCAGCAACATTGAGAACAGCAGCGCCACCCCGTTGGAACTGCCGGTGAAATTGAAATGCCGACGGAAATAATAGGTCGGCTGACCAGCGCTCACGGTTAGCGGAGTGCTGATGGCCACCGGCAGGCACCCGCAAGACTCCAGGCCGAACAGACCGTTCCCGGATGGCCAGGTCAAGTCGTCGTAGGCAGGGGTTTTCCAGGCCGTGGCGTCGAGGTTGGCGGATTGCTGATAACGCCAGGCACTTGTGATGGAAAAAACCTGATTGGTGGTCGCAGCCGGCAGGGTTGAAACCGCCAGGAACGCGAAGCCGATGACCAGTGCGGCAGTGGCAAGTGAACGCAGGGAAGAGGATTGAGGGCGCATCAAAACAACTGGATTTGAACTAGCATCACGATATCAAATTAGCGGGCCCGGGCAATTTGTCACCGTTTTCTTAAGCGCGGAGTGAACCATTCGACGCGTGACGGAAATGCTCCGGTCCGGTCGAATTAGTTGTCGATTGTTGAGCGAAAGCAGCGTTGACAGGTTTGGATTGAAGTCCTAGTCTGCGCCCCAGCGTTTCAACTAAGCCAGACACTATCATGTTACTTCGCATCAGTCTGATCGTCGCGATTCTTGCCGGCGCCGCCGTGGGGGTCCTGAATTTCGTCAAAGTAAAAGAGAAGATCGAGAAGGTGGAGCAAAACCGGGCCGCGGAACAAACAGCCAAAGAGCAGGCGCTGACCAAGCTGGCGGATACCGAAAAGACCCTCGCTACGACGGAAAAGGATCTCAAGCAGACCAAGGAAACGCTGGATGAAACCACCCAGCAACGCGACCGGGCGGCAGCGGAGTTGGCGGACGCCACCAAGAAGGTGGCTGACCTTACCGACAAACTGGCCAAGACGACCGAAGAACGGAACAACGCCCAGTCCGAACTTGCTGCCTACAAAGCCACGGGCCGCACGCCTGAACAAATCCTGGCCTTCGACCGCACGATCAAAAACTTGGAAAAGACCATTGCCGCGCTGGATGACGAAAAGAAACTCCTGAACCGCGAACTCAACAAGGTCCAGAATGAGCTGGCTCGCTACACCAATCCAAAATGGGACGGTCCCAGCCTCCCGGCCAACCTGGTTGGCAAAGTCACGGCGACGGATCCGAAGTGGGAATTTGTGGTCATCAACATTGGCGAGAATCAGGGCGTGCTGAAACACAGCCGCCTGTATGTCAGCCGCGACGGCAATCTGGTTGCCAAATTGCGGGTCACAACCGTTGAAAAGGATTATTGCATCGCCAACGTCATGGACGGATGGCGAGTGGGTGATGTAGTCGAAGGCGACACGGTAATCCCGGTTTATCCAGCGATCAGTTCCCTGTGAAGGCCCGATTCCAAGAGATTCGATTCTGGCTGCTGGCGATCAGCTTGGCCGCGGTTTGTCTGGGGATAACGGGTTGCGCCTCCACTGATCCCGACAACTATTCTGGGCGGCCGTGGAACGCGCCAAAAAGCTGGGAGAGCGGGTTACCTTCCGGTCTGACCGAGGGGCGCTAAGCCGTTCTTGGATTGGCCTGTCCCGAGCCGGTTGGCTGATTCTCCGAAACTTCCCTCGCTTCTTGATCGCGCGCGATGCGATTGAGGACTTCGGTCCGGAACGCGAACCTGGCATTAACTACTTCGCCACTTCCACACAGCGCGTTTCGCGAATAACCGTAATGCGGATTTGTCCCGGATACTGAAGTTCTTCTTCGATCTTTGCAGCCACGCTGCGAGCCAGGGCGAACGCCTGGTCATCGTTGATAGATTCGGGTTTCACGAACACGCGGAGTTCACGGCCGGCTTGCACGGCAAAACTCTTCTCCACGCCCGGAAATGAATTGCCGATCTTCTCCAGGTCTTCCACCCGCTTCAAATAGGTGGTCATGCTCTCGGACCGGGCACCCGGCCGCGACGCGCTGATCGCATCCGCCGCGCTCACGAGAATGCCCAGCGGCCCGATGGGCGGCACGTCATTGTGGTGGGACGCCACGCCGTTCACCACTTCGTCCGTTTCGCCGCAACGCTTGATCAGTTCCGCCCCCACGATGGCATGCGGTCCTTCCACTTCGTGGCTCAGGGCCTTGCCGATGTCATGCAGCAGGCCGGCGCGCTTGGCCGCGTTCACGTCCACGCCAAGTTCGGCGGCCATCAAGGCCATCAATTGGGCCACTTCTACCGAGTGCTCCAGCAGATTTTGCGAGAAGCTCCGGCGGAAATGCAGTTTACCCAGCGTGCGGGCGATTTCATGGTGCAGCGGCGGCAGGCCGGCCCGGACCACCGCTTCCTCGCCATGCCGCAACACGGCCTGATCCATGTCCTGCGTGACCTTGGCGACGATTTCCTCAATGCGCGTCGGATGAATCCGACCGTCCTGGATCAGCAATTGCATTGCCTCGCGGGCGATTTCCCGCCGCACGGGATCGAAACCGGAAAGCAACACGGCGCCCGGCGTATCGTCAATCAGCACTGTCACGCCCGTGGCGTTTTCGAAGGCGCGGATGTTCCGGCCTTCGCGGCCGATGATTCGGCCTTTGATCTCCGCGTTGTCGAGGGTGATCGTGGCGGTCGTGCTTTCGAGCGTGTGTTCACCCGCGTAGCGCTGGATGGCCACGGCAATGATGTTGCGCGCTTTTTCCTCCGCCTTGGCTTTGGCCTCATCCAGTACCAGTCGGGAAATCTTGCTCGCATCCCGCATGGCCTCGGCTTCGATCTCCTTGAGAAATCGTTGGCGAGCTTCCTCGGGCGAAATCTTCGCCAGCGACTCCAATTCCAGCCGGCGCTGCTGCGTCAACTTGATGAGTTCAGCCTGGGCGCTTTCCAATGCGGCGCTCTTGCGGTCGAGGGTATCGCGTTCGCGTTTCAGCTCCTGTTCGGATTCCAGCAATCGGTTGAGCTGGGCGCCCAGCAGTTTCTCACGTTCGACGAGTTGCTGTTCGCGCGAGGCGCATTCCGCCTGCCGGCTGGCGACAGTCATCTCTACCTGCGCCCGCAACTTGAGCGTCTCCTCGCTGGCGGCGAGCCTGGCGTTCTGGGTTATGACTTCGGCCTCGCGCCGGGCGGTTTCGCGGAGGGCTTCTACTTCCCGGGCTTGGGCGGCGCGGGTTTGATTGGAAAACTTGCGGAGCAGGAAATAGGCAAAGCCCGCCCCAATGGCCAGACCGACGGCCATATCAAGATGTTGCCAGACCGGATTCATTCAAAAACCGCGCGCCCTTCAGGTCTCGATCAGGCGCGTCGGCGTCAAGATGCAATTCAAACGGACGTCATGCGGCTCGACGGGTACGGCCTCGACGATCTGTTCGTCAAACGCCACGCCGCAGGTCGTGCCGCGCACTTGGGCCAGCAACCGGTCATAGAACCCTTTCCCCCGACCGAGCCGCCGACCCTGAGCGTCGAAGGCTACTCCCGGCACGAGCACCAAGTCCAGTAGCTTTAATGGCGCGGGTTCGCAGGATGAGCGCGGCTCAAGGATGCCAAATTCGCCCGTCGCCATATCCGTATCGGGATTGCGGATGAACCTGGCGGAATAACCCTTCGTGCCCGGTTCGAAAAAGGGCAGGGCGGCGAGCTTGCCCGCGTGTAGGGCCTGCCCAATCAGCGGGCGAATGTCCGGTTCTCCTGCCAGCGGTGAAAAGAATAGTACTGTTTGCGCCCTGGCCCAAATCCGCTGCGTCGGCAGCTGGGTCACCAGCTTTGCGGACAGCTCAGCCCGAACGGCAACGGCTAAGGCGTGCAATCGGACGCGAACCCGTTCGCGCAGAACCGCCTTGGTGAGGCTTGGGACATCGCTCATGGTGCAGACGGGAACGCAATCACGCAGACAAACTGCGCTGCCACTACCGGGTTTTCAATTCCTTTTGCCGAAACCAGCCGGAGCAGGCGTGGATCGATGAAACTACCGTGAGGTCTTGCATATCTTCTGGTTAAGTTCGCGTACAAACCACCGCGATGAATATCGCGAACCATTGCCCAAGCGAGATCAGGAACCCTGCGTCCGTGACCCAGCCTACCGCTCAGGAGCGCGCCTTTTATGACTACGCCCACCCGTCGTCAGTCGGCCCGATCAGCCAAGTGCGCGCCTCTCCCACATCGTAGAAGATGGCGTCCTTGCTATAGTGATCAGCAAATGTCTGGTACTGTCGGCTCACTCCGAACTGGTGTGATTTTTCGACCACGATCGCCGTCTTCCAATCCCGGCCTTTTAGCACGGGGAGCACGATGGTCTGGATCAATCGATTCAAGTCCGATCCTTTGAATAGTATTTCCGCCTCGCGCAGATCGACCAGCGTGCGTCGGATTGCCAACACCTCGGGGTCCTCCAGATATCGTTGCCAATATGCCGCCAGGCATTCGGCGTTGATCTCACCGGTCCAGATCTCGGTGATCAATTTCTGCTCGCGATCGATGGAATATGTGATGGGCATTTTTAACTGACTTAACGAGTTGAGTTCCGTGCATGGCAAGCACCTGAGCGACCGCCGACGGAGCAGGGCTCGTGGAACTCGATCTGGCAGCCTGACTGATATCCAACGGTTTCTAGTCTCTCAAGCACCCGCCCCAGCACAAGCTGGAAACACCAAATCATAAATGCTTCGCTTGCCAAATGGCATCTAGACGAACAACACGCTCGGACTAGAGTAGCCGCTCCTGCTATTGCCGACGAGAAATCCGACGGACGAAACGTCGCCGGGCAACATACGAAATCCAAGGACTTCAGCTAATGTGGATACTCGTCAAGTTGCGCATGGTCGCGGTCGGAAGGCGGAGCGCTTTAACCTCGGGCAACGTCCATACCTTCGAGTCTGACGTGCGAAGGCCGCGGCCACGTCGCGGAAACCCAGCGCTTCAAAGAGCTCCTTGAGCTTACTCATTGCCAGTCGCCGTTTGCCCAGATTTATACCGCGAAGAAACGCGACGTAGCGTGGCCTGGTGACTTGGTTGGAGGTGGAACTCTTCACGTCGTCTGCTTCTCATAATACCGGCTGAGCGGGTCGAGCTTGTATTCGCCAAACGGCGGGATGCGGCGGAAGCCCCAGCGCTCATACAGCCCGATGGCTTCGTGCTGATGAATGCCGGTCTCCAATCTCAGCAGTCCGACACTCCGGTTGCGCGCGTAAGCTGTGAGGTGCTCCAGCATCAGCTGGGCGAAGCCCAAACCGCGAAACTGGGGTCGCACATACATGCGTTTCAGTTCACCGTAATCCGTGCCGAACAGTTGAATGCCGCCGCAGCCGGCGGGCAGGCCGTTCTCGCGGATGAGAAAGAATGCCACGCCTTGGGAGATCAACTTTTCCACAGTGTAGCCATGCCGGCTTTCCCGCGGATATAATGGCGTCAGATACGCTTCCAGTTCGTCAATCAAAGCGATCGCATCGGGTGCATCGGGGCGTTCCTGAGTGATGATGGCGGGCATGTTGATGCAGGCTGCGTACGCTATTCGCCTTGTTCCCGCGCTGCATCGCGCAACTTGCGCCAGTGATCGAGACGTTCCTTGATTTTCTTTTCCACACCTTGCTCCGTGGGTTCGTAGTAGCGCTTGTCCGCGCCCAAGTAATCCTGCGGCACAAAGTGGCCCTCGTATTCGTGCGCGTACTTGTAACCTTCGCCGTGACCGAGCCGTTTCGCGCCCTTGTAGCTGGCGTCGCGCAAATGTTCCGGCACGGCCAGAGTGCGGCCCGAGCGAACGTCCTCCAGCGCCTTGTCAATTGCGACGACGGTTGAGTTGCTCTTATTCGCGGTGGCGATGTAGATGGTGGCCTCTGCAATCGGAATGCGCGCCTCGGGCCAGCCGATGAATTCCGCCGCCTGAAACGCCGCGTTCGCGAGCACCAGTGCCATTGGATCGGCCAGGCCCACATCTTCCGCCGCATGAATCACAATCCGTCGGGCGATGAACCGCGGGTCTTCGCCGGCTTCGATCATCTTCGCCAGCCAGTAAAGCGCTGCGTCGGGATCGCTGCCGCGCATGGATTTGATGAACGCCGAGATCGTATCGTAATGCGCGTCGCCATCGCCGTCGTACACGATGGCCTTTTTCTGGATGCTCTGTTCGGCGGCGGCGAGGTCAATGTGGACGAAACCATCCGCACCGGGTTCAGTGGTGAGCGCCGCGATTTCGAGCGCGTTCAACGCCTTGCGCGCGTCGCCATCGGCGATCTTCGCGAGATGGCGCAGGGCGTTTTCGTCGGCCCGAACCTGCATGAAGCCGAGGCCGCGTTCGGCGTCGGCGAGCGCGCGCTGCAGGAGGTTGAACAATTCCTCTTCGCTCAATGGGCGTAGTTCGAAAATCTGCGAGCGCGAGACAAGCGGCGAATTGACGAAGAAAAACGGATTGTGCGTGGTCGCGCCGATGAGCCGCACCACGCCGCTTTCGACGTCAGGCAGGAGAATGTCCTGTTGCGATTTGTTGAAGCGATGGATCTCGTCAATGAAGAGAATCGTGGGCTGGCCGGTGTTTTCCAGGCGGTTCTGCGCGGAAGCCAGCACGCGGCGCATGTCCGCCACGTTGGATTCCACGCCGCTGAGCCGCTCGAATTTGCTCTTGGTCTGGCGGGCGATGATTTGGGCGAGCGAAGTTTTGCCCGTGCCCGGCGGGCCAAAGAAGATCAGCGACTGGATGCGATCCGCCTCGATCGCGCGCCGCAGCAACTGGCCGGCGCCCAGAATGTGCGACTGCCCGACGTATTCTGCGAGCGACCGGGGTCGCATCCGCGCAGCGAGCGGTTGATGGCGCGGTGGTTCATCGACCGGAGTGGACGCTTCCGGTAGGGGATCGGTTTTGGTCGCAAACAAATCGTCGCGCGACATACGGAAACATTAGCAGCGCAGAAACGGTTCCCCAAAAAGAAAAAGGCCGGCGTTGCCGCCGGCCGGAAGAAACCCCCGCCATTGCCGTGTGTGACTGTTTCCGTTGAACATGTTATGTAACATGCCGGGATCTGCGTGACGGTTTTCGACTTCCAGTTAAGGCCTGTCGGCGGCCGCCCCACTCAACCCCTAGGTTCGTAGAATTACGGTTCAAGGATTTTGCCGAACATCACGAACAGGGCAGGGAAAGCTGATTTCAATTTCAAAAGAACAGCGTCGCTCAACTCTTAGCGCTCTCTGTGCCAGTACATCGCGCCGATGCGTCCGAAGCTCAAGAAATTTTTCTTAATAAATTTTTAGCCGGGAACACGTCTGGGCTTGCGCTCGCGGGTACAGAGGCTTAAGCGTGATGCCTCCCGTTGCCGATATGAAAAAGAAGTTTCCCCTCACACTTGGGCTCGCCGCGATTCTGAGCGGGCTGTCCGGCTCTGTCCACGCTCATGACACGGCGGATGGGCACGTCCATAATTTCATTCCGACCAACACGCTGCCCATTCGCATTGAACTCAAAGGTCCGGTGGCGGCACCAGCGCCGGTGAATCTGGCGGCCGGCACGAAGGTGAGCGGTCAGGGTTTCTGGAAATTTGTGGCGGCACCCGACTTGATGCCATTGCCGCCAGAAGTGGTGGGCAATGTCGTGCAGGCGCACGGAACATTGATCGTGGATGCCGAGCGCGACATCGTTTACTGGGGACTGAAAAAATTCGGCTGGATCGGTTTCAGCAACCGGCTCAGTGCTTCATGGGTGGTGAAGGGCGACGCGCAGTTTGCGCGCAACAACATTCACGGGGCGGACATCCTGCCGCGGCGGGGCAAGCTCCCGCTGGTGGCCGCCGCGGATAACGAGGGCTTCAAGATTTATCTCAGCGACACAACATTCCAGAACCCAAAGACCCTGCCCGTGCCGAAGTTGGGCGCGTATCTCACGAATCAGACGTATCGTCCCACTGATGTTGCGTTCGTAAGTTCGCGGCGGCTGTTTGTGACGGATGGTTACGCGCAGCGGTATTTCCTGCCGGTGACCGTTGATCCATTTGCTTACGAAGGCGAAATCTTCGGTGGCAAACTGCTATCGCAAACGCCGCACGGCATCACCTACGACACCAAGGACAAGAGCCTGATCATTTCGGCACGCCCGGAAGGCCAGTCAAAGCGTTGGTCGGTGACGAAGAGAGAATACTCGGCGACCGATGCACTGCCGGTGGGAACGTTGCTGTGCGACGTGGACATCTGGCAGAATTACGCGCTTGCGGCGTGTCTGGATGGTCCAAACAAAACGCCCGGTCCGTTGATGATTGTCAACCTGAAGACCAGGACCATCGCCAGCATCATCAAGCCGAAAGAAGAACTCGGCTATGATCTCTGTGATCACATTCACGACGCGGCCTGGTATGTCGTCAAGAACGGGCGGAAGACGGAAGTTTACCTGCTCTTCACCAGTTGGAATCCCGGGGGCATTGGCGCGCTCAAGTTGGTGAATCCTGAAAGCTAAGGCGCAAACTTCCGCCTCGCATCGGCCCGTCAGAGCGCTTATGCTCGGGGCACAGCATGACCGACTCGGGCCAGGGCGAATCCTTTTTTACTGGCAGACCGGCGTTTGCGACCACGCACTGGAGTGTGGTGCTGCAAACCGGCGACGGCCAATCGCCGGAGTGCCTCGCCGCGTTGGAAAAGTTGTGCCGGACCTACTGGTTCCCGCTTTTTGCCTTCATCCGGCGCAAAGGCCACGGCGAGGAAGACGCCAAGGATCTCACCCAACAATTCTTTGCCCGGCTGCTCGCGCGTCGTGATTTTCAAACCGTGGACGCGCGCAAAGGCAAGTTCCGCACGTTCCTGCTCGCGGCCCTGACGCATTTTCTGGCGAACGAACGCGACCGCGCGCAGGCCGCCAAGCGCGGTGGGGGACGTACCCTGCTTTCCCTCGATGAGATGAACGCCGAGGAATTCCATCGGTTCGAGCCGGCAACCGACATTTCTCCCGACAAACTCTTCGACCGACGCTGGGCCATGACGTTGCTGGCGCAGGCCGTCATCCAGCTGCGGGAGGAAATGGCGGCCGCCGGCAAGCTGGAACAGTTTGAGCGACTGAAGGGCTTCCTGACGAACGACGCTGCCGATGGGGAATACGCGAAAGTGGCAGGTCAGTTGAATTGCGCCGGGCAGACGGTCGGGGTGCTGGTGCATCGGCTGCGCCAGCGTTATCGCGAGCTGGTCCGCGCGGAAGTGGCGCACACGGTTTCCAGCCCGACGGAAGTGGATGAGGAAATGCGGCACCTGCTCGCGGCGTTGCGGAATTGACTGCCGGTGGCCGGTCCGGCGGGAAACATTTGAGCGCTGGTTGAAATATCCGATTTAGAATCCTGCTTATCAGAATGACGGCCAGTTGCATCCCATGACTTCCACCGGCACATGTCCGCAGTGCGGCACGCTGTTGTTCAGCGATGCCGCCGCAGGACTATGCCCGCGTTGCCTTGGGGCGCTCGGATTTCTGGGCGAGGACGGCGATGAAGTCAGCGCTCGGGGTGCACTTCGTCCCCATCGCTTGGGGGATTATGAGTTGATCGAGGAGATTGCGCGCGGCGGCATGGGCGTGGTTTACAAAGCGCGCCAGGTGAGCCTGAACCGGATCGTGGCGGTGAAGGTCGTTTTGCACGGACCGTTCTCCAGCCCCCAGTTTGCGCAGCGTTTCCGCACCGAGGCGTCGGTGGTCGCGGGCTTGCAACACCCCAATATTGTGGCAATCCACGAGGTGGGGCAGGCGGGCGACGACCAGTTTTTCTCGATGGAATACATTGAGGGCAAGAGTCTGGCTGATTTGGTGCGGGAGAAACCCTTGTCGGCCCGCCGGGCGGCGGAATACCTCAAGACGATTGCGCAGGCGGTCCAATACGCGCACGAGCACGGCGTGTTGCATCGTGATCTCAAGCCCTCGAACGTGCTGCTCGATGTGTTTGGGGAGCCGCGGATCACGGACTTTGGCCTGGCGAAGTTGCTCGACAGTGATGTGGAACTGACCACCACCGGGCAGGTGCTTGGTTCGCCGGCTTTCATTGCGCCGGAGCAAGCAACCGGAAAACTTTCTGAAGTCCGTCCAGCCAGCGACATCTATTCGCTCGGCGCGATCCTTTATCATCTGCTCACCGGCCGCCCGCCGTTTCAAGGTGAGACTCTGCCGGAGATTCTGTTGCAAGTGCAGAATGTTGAGCCGGTGTCGCCGCGCCGGTTGAATCCGAGCGTGCCGGTGGATTTGCAGACCATTTGTCTCAAGTGTCTGCAGAAGGATGCGACGCGGCGTTATGATTCGGCGCGGGAGCTAGCCGCTGACCTTGGGCGGTTTCTCGGTAATGAACCAATCCAGGCCCGGGCGGTCACCGTGGCCGAGCGGCTGTGGCTGTGGAGCAAACGCCGGCCCACGCTCGCGGCGTTGATTGCCGCGCTGAATCTGGTGCTGCTGCTTGGCATCGGCGGCGTGCTCTGGCAGTGGCGCCGGGCGGAAGCGCACGCTCGCGGTGAGCGCGAGCAAAGGCAGGTCGCCGAGGCATCCGCGGAGCAGATGCGGCTGAATTTGTATGCGGGCGATGTGAGCTTCGCGGCCCAGGCGGTGCACCGCGGCAATCTTGGCCAGGCGCGGCTCACGCTGGCCTCGCTTGAGCCCAAGGCGGGAGAGCAGGATTTGCGCGGGTTTGAGTGGCGTTACCTTTGGAGCCAGTGTCAGGGCGATCAACTGGCAACGTTGGGCGAGCATGACTGGATCGTCACTTGCGCGGCGTTTTCCGCCGATGGCAAATTCCTGGCCACCGGAAGTCAGGACGCCACGGTGAAGGTTTGGGATGTCGCCCGCCGCGAACTCGTCACCACGCTCAATGTCGCCACGGGTGATGTGTGGTCGGTGACGTTCACGCCCGACGAGCGTTTTCTTGTCACCTCGGGTCTGGGCGGCACGCGGCTTTGGGAATATGGTTCGTGGCGTGAGCACACCAATTTTCCGGGGATAAGCGCCAGCCTGGCAAAATCGAAACCACTTCTGGCGGTCACGGAAGCAAACTTGTTCTACTGGTGGCAACCGCCCGGTTCCGTGAGTGTTTGGAACTATCTCACTGGCGAAAAACTCTTGCAGGTGCCAAAGCCAGGCCGGGCCATCGCGCTTTCTCCCGACGGGACGATGTTGGCAGTGGGTGATCGGCCGCGCGGAATTGATCTCTGGGATGTGGCCTCGGGCCAGCTGATCCGAACGCTGGCGACCTCGAACTCGGCGTGGTCAATTTCATTTTCGGCCGACGGAAAGCAATTGCTTACGCTGGCGGGCGCCCAAAATTTATTGCTTTGGGATCTCACGGGAGAGCCAACGGTACGAAGGGTGTCGTCGCATTCAATGTCGATGTGGTCAGCCATTTTCTCGCCGGATGGAAAGACCATTGCCACGGTGAGTTCTGATCAAACGCTGAGGCTTACCGACACGGCCACGCTGGAAGTGAAGGAAGTTTTGCGCGGCCACGGGCATGAAGTCTGGTCCGTTGCGTTCAGTCCCGATGGCCAACTCCTGGCGACGGGCGGCAAGGATCAAAAAGTCATGCTTTGGTCGGGTGAAGCACCCAAGCGCTCCCTTTCTGTGCCGCATCAAGGCATCATGCGGCCGTCATTTTCCCCCGATGGCAAGCTGGTTTTGACGTGGTCATTGCAGGGGAGTGAACTGGCAAACACGCTTTGGAATCTGCGTGACGGTTCGCTTGCCACCCGGGTGGCCGGCGCGCGCGCCATGGCTTTCACGCCCGATGGCCGGCAGGTGGTGCGCTGGAGCGTGGGGAACAGCGCGCTGGAGCTGGTTTCCATTGAGACGGGCGAAGTGACGCCCGTGGCGTTGGAGGGTGTGGGTGAGCAGAATGGTGGACTGCAGTACCGGTCCTGCACTGCGGATTGGCGCGCGCTTCTCGCCGTTGATGCCTTGGGGCAGGTGGGGATTTGGGAGACGGTCAGCGGGAAGTTAATAAAGCGATTTCAAGGACCACCATCGCCGATCAGTGTCGGAGCGCTTTCTCCGGATGGCAGATTCGTGGCCTTGGGTGAGCAACGGGAAAGCATCGTCCATTTGTACGATCATCAATCGGGCCGCGCGTGGCAACTCAAGGGGCACAAGGACACCATCCGCGGGTTGGCGTTCTCGCCGGACAGCGCCACGCTGGCGAGTGGCAGCCTGGATGGCCGGATTCGGTTGTGGAATGTTGAAACCCGCGCGTTGCAAAAAGAGCTGCCCGGACACATGGAAGAAACCTCGGATGTGGCGTTCTCACCCGACGGGCGAACATTTGCCTCCATCAATCTCCGCAATTCGGTGAAACTCTGGCACGTGGCGACCGGACGCGAATTGGTATCGTGGGAATCTCCACACGTAGGCGGTTGGGTGCGGTTCTCGCCGGACGGCCGGTTTCTGGCGGTAACCACGCAGACCAATTCCGTGCAGTTTTTTGAGGCCGCGCCAGTGCCGGAAGCATCTGCCAGCCCATAGAGACCAGTGACTGGGATCGCAAGTGGTGCAATTTGTTGAAATCCTTGAGGAACAAATCTTCTTACTTGATAGAGCCTGTCATTGTTCCGGATGAGGGCATCAATTCATGAAGCGATCAAGACCTTGCGGCCTAATGGTTGTTTGCCTCGTGGCACTTGGCAACTGGATGGCCATCGGTGCCACGTACACCGTCACCAAACCGGATGATTCTGGCAACGGGACTTTGCGAACAGCGATCACGCAAGCCAACGCGAATCCCGGAGTGGACACAATCTTGTTCAGCATCTCGGGTGGCCCGGGCGTAAAGACCATCAGTCCGGTTACGCCGTTGCCATTCATTTACGACACCGTCGTGATCGACGGCTTTTCTCAAGGCGGCGCCGGTTACGCCGGCCCGCCGCTGATCGAGATCAATGGCGCGTCGACCCCAGCTTGCGATGGTTTGAGGTTCTATTCTTTCGGGAACACCATCAAGGGATTGATCATAAACCGGTTCGATTGGGATGGCATCCTGCTATTGACCAATGGCCTCAATACGATTCAAGGCAACTACATTGGTACCGATGCCACAGGCACTTTGAATCGAGGTAACGGTCATGCGGGCATCAACATTGTCAATTCATCAGGCAACATCATTGGCGGCACAAATTCTCCGGAGCGGAACATCATTTCAGGCAATCTCGTCGGCATCGCATTGCTGAATAGCGGGGCTCACAACAATTCGATTCTCGGTAACTTCATTGGTTTGAATGGGACCGGGACGCAGGCCCTGGGCAACACGAACGCAGGCATCTTGTTGAATGCCTTGAATGGCACAACCGGTGACTATCCCAGGGACAATCTGATTGGCGCCAACTGGACTGGCGCGCGGAACGTGATTTCCGGGAACGGGGCTGGCGTCGTGATGGAGGCAGTGGAAGCGGCATTTGTGGACGGCCCCATCCGCAACCGCGTCCTTGGCAATTACATTGGCACTGCCGTGAGCGGGTTGACGGCGATACCCAACAACGTGGGAGTCGCGTTGCTGAATGGGAAACAGAATTTGATCGGCGGCACCAATATCAATGAAGGCAACCTGATATCTGGAAACACTGGAGTCGCCGTTTATCTCGAACGCGCCCGGAGCAATTACGTTCAAGGCAATCTCATTGGCACCACCTTCCTGGGTCTATCGGCACTGAGTAATCTCGCCGGGGTTCGGATTGCAGATAGCGCTGGCAATGTGATTGGCGGAACGACAGTCGCGACCCGGAATGTGATCGCAGGAAACACTTTGGACGGGATCCGAATTGGCGGCACTCATTCCACAAACAACATCGTCCTGGGAAATTATGTCGGCGTAAACCTGAGTGGTGCCAGCGCGCTGGGCAATGGTAAGAACGGGATACTCGTCACGACCAACAGCCCGAGCGGTGGACCGGCGGCGTTCAACACCATTGGGGTGGCGGGGGCGGGAGGTAACGTCATCAGTGCAAACGGAGAAGATGGCGTGCAACTGGCGTTTGGCACGCATGACAATCGCGTCGTTGGGAACCACATTGGGGTCGGCATTAATTCGCTCACAAATCTGGGGAATGTTCGCCATGGCGTGGCACTGCTGGATGCCACCAACAATCTCATTGGTGGGGCCACAAGCGGGACGGCCAATGCGATTGGCGCCAATCAGCAGCACGGAATATTGATTGCAGAAGGTTTGCTGGCCTCTGGTTCGGTCAGCAATTTGGTGCAAGGGAACCAGATCGGGTTTCAAGGGGCGAGCAATCGCCGCAGTGGAGTGTATGTCCGGAATGGTTGGTGGAATTGGATCGGGGGATTTGGCGCCAAGGAGGGGAACCAGATTTCGTTCAACGGCACCAATCTTTTGCAGCGGGGGCATGGGGTGGTGATCGAGTCGGGGACAAACAACGCCATCGCCGGAAATGCCATCTGGGCGAACACGGGGAGGGGAATTGACCTGGGGAACGATTCGTTTGATGCGAACGATTACGAAGATCGAGACGAAGGTCCGAATCAGCGGCAGAACCATCCGGTGGTCGTGGCCGTTAAGTTCGATCCGGTTGCAGGTACGAAGGAGATTACCTGGGCGTTAAAGTGGGGAGTCTCTGACTCGCTTACCCGGCACTTCCGCGTTGAATTCTTCGGGAACGAGCAGACTGACGCGTCGGGATACGGCGAAGGCCAGAGTTTTCTGGGTTGGACCAATGTTGCGATGCCGTACTCCGAAGCGGTGGTTTTCAAGACCCAGCTGCCGTTGAGTACGACTTTCATTTCGGCGACGGCAACCGAATTGGAGACGTTGAACACCTCCGAATTTTCGCCAGTGGACACGGATGGTGATGCCATTGCGGACGCTTGGGAGCAATACCTGGCGCCGGCTGATACTGACGGCGACGGCTTTCCGGAGGGATGGATCACGCGGGGAATTGATTTCGATGAGGACGGCGTGACTGATTTGGTGCTTACGAACGCCAATCCATGGCGCAAGGATATTTATGTGGAGATAGACGCGATGACCGGACTCGCGCCGAACATGGCAAACTTGCGGCGCATCCAGACCGGCACGACTGATTTTACCGCCGGACAGAGCAACGGGGATGGATTTGATAACGCTCCGGGAGAACTGGTGCAGAACGCGGACGGCAGTGACGGGATACAGGTGCATCTGGAGTTGGATCAAATCGATCTGCCCCGCCAGGCCTTTCCCGGGCCAAATGAAGCGTGGGAATATTTCCAGGATCTCAAACCGTTTTACTTTGGTTCAATCGCTCAAGGGATTAATACCAACGGCCTCGCGGCCAAGCGCCTGATTTACCATTACTGTTTGATGGGCGACAAGCACACGGCGAGTGAGGTGAGAGGACGGGGTGAAACCGGCGGCAACGACTTCTGCGTGTGGTTGGGCGAGGAGGTCACGCAACCGGCCAGCGACTACGCCCCGGTGGCGTTGATGCATGAACTGGGGCACAACCTGGGACTCGACCATGGCGGCATTGATGACATCAATTTCAAGCCGAACTATCACAGTGTAATGAACTATTATTGGACGAAGAATTTTTGGTTCAAGTCATTGTTGCTGCTGGACTACGCGCGCGAAGACCGGCTGTCCCTGAGTGAAACGAACCTTTCTGAACTCGTTGGGCTCGGTGGCAGCGAGCTGCACAAAAATCATTTCGTAATCGTCGGTCCGCGCGAAGTCAACGGGCAGTTGCTGCCCTGGTCTGCAAGGATTGTACCCGAATCCGGACCGGTGGACTGGAATCTGGACGGAGCAACCAATGCGGTGTCGGTCGCACGGGATTTGACTTATGTTTCCCACGCGTGTCCGGACGATTTCTGCAACCCTTCACCCGGAGATCCGCTGGTTTCTGTCAACGACTGGTCACGGCTGCAATTCTATTTCTTGGAAGATTATTACTTCCGGGACGACGTCCAGTTCACCTCGACCGCCGACGATCTGCCGGAGAACGTTTTGAGAGAACTGGAGCAACTAGGATCCGAAGCCGGCGTGTTTCAGTTTGGCCAACCGCAGTATCAAATTAACGAAGCCGGCGCCGCATTGGTCGTTACCGTCACGCGGTTTTTTGAAATTGCCACCAATGTCTCCGTTGCTTTCACCACGTCCAACAGCACGGCGATCGCTGGTTCGGATTTCACAGCCACCAATGGGGTATTGAGTTTTACCGGTACGGAGAATTCCAAAGCCTTCTCCATTCCCCTGATAAACGATTCCACGGCGGAATTGCCGGAGAATTTCCAGATCCGGCTGCTGAACCCAACCGGCACCGGCAAGCTTGGTCCTTATCACACAGCCAACGTCGTTATTTCTGATGACGACGCGACAAACCATTTCACGGTCATCCACACCAACAACAGCGGGCCCGGCTCGCTACGCCAGGCCATCTGGGACGCCAACACCAACACGGGCATGGCTGTGATTGATTTCAACATCCCGGGCGCCAGCGGCCTGACTATTTCACCAACGAGTGCTTTGCCGGGAATTACGAACATCGTGATCCTCGATGGAACGACGCAGCCCGGCTATGCCGGCGCGCCGATCATCGAACTGAACGGGACCAGTGCGGGTAGCGCTGATGGATTGGTCGTTGCCGGCGGGCGCTGTGTGATTCGTGGATTGATCATCAACCGTTTCAACGGGAGCGGTATCATGCTCCTAACCAAAGGACAGAATCTGGTGGAAGGTTGCTATCTAGGTTTGAGCCGGTCGGGAACTCTGGATCAAGGCAACACAGTCCACGGCATTCAGGTTCTGAGTCATGGCAACGTCATCGGCGGTATTACGCTGCCGGCCCGAAATTACATTGCCGGAAACAACAACGATGGCATCCAAGTCATCGGTACCAACAATCTCATCCTTGGCAACGTCATTGGACTGGGCGTGGACGAATCCGATCAAGGCAATACGCTTTGGGGAATAAGGCTGACGAGTACCGGTAACACAATTGGCGGGGAAAAACCTCTGGCCCGCAACGTGATTTCAGGCAACGACCGCGACGGTATTTCCATCACTGCGAACAACAACACGGTCCTGGGCAATTACGTTGGTACGAGCTTGAACGGTCTGTTTGCCCGGGCCAATCGCAGCAATGGCATCGCCATTAGTTTCTGCGCGAATAACACGATCGGCGGCGATGACCCGGATGCGGCCAACTTTATCTCCGGCAACGGACGGTTCGGAGTGGAACTTGCCAATGCCACCGCCAACCTGGTGTACGGAAACCGCATTGGCTTGGCTACGACCGGCCAGGTGGCCATCGTTAATCAGCTTGGCGGCGTGTTGTTGGCGGGTGGTTCGCTGCGCAACCGGATTGGGGAGCCTTCGCCAACTGCCGGCAACACCATTGCTTTCAACAACTCCTTTGGCATTCACGTGCAGTCCGGCTTTGCCTCGAACAATGTGGTCCGCGGCAATAGTATTTTCAATGTTGGTCTCAGTTCAAGCAGTCTCGGCATTGACCTGAACGGCCAGGGATTCAACTCCAATGACGCCGGCGATCCTGACGGCGGCGCCAATGGTTTGCAGAACTGTCCAACGTTGACTACCGCGAGCAGTTCACTTTCCGGCACGGTTGTGACGGGCAATCTCAACAGCCGGCCGAATACGAACTACACGATTGATTTCTATGCCAATACAGAGTCGGTGTGGAGTGGCCGGATGTGGATTGGGGCAACCAACGTGACTACGGATGGAATGGGAGACGCCATTTTTACCGCGGTTACTCCTGCCATATATCTTGTCGGGCCGTACATAACCGCCACCGCAACCGACGCCGCCGGCAATACGTCTGAATTTTCCTATCCTGTGGGCGCATCCAGCTCGTTGCCGGGAATCACGCTTACGGTTGTGAATACTGACGACAGTGGCCCGGGTTCGTTGCGGCAGGCAATCCTTGATTCCAACGCCAAGCCGTCGGGGCTAAACACTATTGAATTCAACATCCCCGGCCCGGGTGTTCACACGATCACGCCTTTATCACCCTTGCCGGTAATCACAGGGCCGGTGGTGATGGACGGTTACAGTCAACCAGGCTCGGCACCGAATAGCGCCACCTTTGGCCACAATGGTGTGCTGTTGATTGAGCTGAACGGCTCGTTGGCGGGGAACGGTGCCGGGTTGTCTTTTCAAGGAGGCAACAGCACGCTGCGGGGCATGGTGGTCAACCGTTTCATTGGAGCACAGGGGGTTAGCGGTAACTCTTTCGGCGTGCAGCTCGTCGCTTCCGGCGGGAATCACCTTGAAGGTTGTTTCATCGGTACTGACCCCAGCGGCCTGGTGCGCCGGGCCAACCACATTGTCGGGGTCGTCGTGGCCGGTGAAAGCAACGTGATTGGGGGTCCGTTGCCGGCCCAGCGCAATATCATTTCGGGCACCGACCTCCATGTGATTCCGGGATTGGGCTATCAGGAAGGTTTTGGCATTCAGCTGAATTATGCGCGCAACACTCGCGTGGAGGGAAATCTCATCGGCGTCGCTGCAGATGGCTTTACCTCGATGAGCAACGCCACCTATGGCGTTTTTGGGGTGGATGGCGATCCCACCAACAATGTGATTGGCGGGGTCTCTGCGGGCACCGCAAATGCGATCGCCTACAATGGGACTGGCGTGGCGGTAAACGGCGCCGTGCTGGGCAATTCCATCCACTCCAATTTCGGTCTGGGAATTGGCGGCGGGACCGGTCCCTTTCTTGGTTCCGCAATCGTCTCCAACGGCAGCCTCACCCTTCAGGGGCGGGTGAATGGTATTCCGAATTCGGCCCATCGGATTGAGTTCTTCGCCAACGACCAGTTTGACCTCAGTGGCTATCCCGAGGGCAAATATTTCCTCGGCTGGACCAACGTGACCACCGACACCAACGGCCTGGCTGTTTTCTCGACATCGCTGGCCGCAGCCGTCACCAACGGCCAATTCATCTCCGCCACCGCCACGGATGAGCGGGGGCTCACTTCCGGATTCTCCGTGCGTTTGAAGGTCGGTGATGTATTAAGCAATGTCCTCGTCGTCAATACGACCGACAATCTGGATGATGGTGCCGCGACGGCAAGCCACACCAGCTTCCGGGAGGCCATCTTCGCCGCCAACAATCATCCCGGCCCGGCCGAAATCCGCTTCGCCATAGGCGCCGGGCCGCAAACCATTAGCGCCCCAGCTTTGCCATTCCCGATTGAACCAACCATATTTGATGCCACCACGCAGCCGGGGTATGCAGGCAAACCGTTGATTTACTTGAACGCCGGCGGTCTAAATCTCGCTTCCAGCAACGTGGTTCGCGGATTCGCCATTCGATATGCCTATGGCGACGGCATTTCGCTCGGAGGATTCGGAAGCATAGTTGAGTCGAATTACATCGGCACCGACTTGTCGGGTATGGGGTATGGATCCCATCCGTCGCAAGCCTATGGCATTCAAATGGGAGGTACCAATAATGTTATTGCGCGAAATCTGATTAGTGCCAACGCGCTGGCCGGAATCCGTATTTGCTGCGGGCTAAGCAATCGAGTCGAGGGCAATTTCATCGGCTTGGACATGACTGGCACCAACGTCATTGCAAATGGGTTCGACTCCATCGAAGGTGGTGGTGGCATCATCCTGCAATCCGGCGCGCGGTCAACCATCATTGGCGGATCTTCGCCCGGGACGCGAAATGTCATTACCGGAAACCGCAAGTATAACCTTTACGACTCCTCGGCAACCGGCACCGGTACAATCCTGGAGGGGAATTTTATCGGGACCGATGTCACTGGCTCTACCAATGTGGGCAGCAGCGATATTTCGCTGTATTTCGACTGGGGATCAGACCGGAGCATCATCCGAAACAATGTGATCGCCGGTTACGCTTCGATTGGTCTCCTCCTTAATTCCTCATCGAATCTCGTCGCAGGCAACTACTTTGGCACCGACGTTACGGGCACTTACCGCGTCGGAACCCTCGGGAGGGGTATCGTGACTCAAGGCGGTTACACGGGCAACATGATCGGCGGCACCAACGTTGCGGATCGCAACCTCATTTCCGCTGTCGATGGGCTGGAGGTGCGGGGCGACGCCGTGGTACAGGGAAATCTGATTGGCACCAAGGCCGATGGCATCACTCCGCTTGGAAATCTTCGTGACGGCGTGATCATTAACGGCTCGGGTGTCCTGGTCGGCGGTGTCAATCCGGGCGAAGGCAATGTCATCGCCTACAGTGGCAGCAACGGCGTGGTGGTTGTTGCCGGATCAAGCAATTCAATTCTGGGTAACTCCATTTACGGGAACACTCTTCTTGGCATTGACTTGGGAGGCGATGGCATTACCGCCAACGATCTTCTCGACCTCGATTCCGGGATTAATGACTTACAAAACACTCCAGTCCTGTCGAGCGCTCGCAACGTTGGTTCGGCCACCCTCATTCACGGGACTCTCAACTCGTTTAGCAACGCCACCTATCGGATTGAGTTATTTTCCAATCCAGTCTGTCACCTTTCTGGCCGGGGAGAAGGCCGCGTCTTCGTCACATCCGCTCTCGCGACCACGGACTCGTCCGGTAACGCCAGTTTTTCTGTCACGCATCCGCAACCGATTTCCGTCGGCCAGTTTCTCACCGCTACCGCCACGGACACCGGGGGCTCGAGTTCTGAATTCTCGCAGTGTGTTCCAGTCATCCTGGAGACAAACTACGTCGTCCTCAATTTTACTACCACCGCTCCCCAAACGCTTTCGTGGCCGGCTTCGGCGGTACACTTTACCCTCCAACAAGCCACTAACCTGTCGCCGCCGGTTTTCTGGCAGGTAATCAACTCCGGCATCACCACCAATGGTGGCAGCAAGACCTACACCCTGACCAACCATCCCCTCTCTCCGGTTCTGTTTTTCCGGTTGGCGAACCCCTGACCGCATTTGCCTGCAGGCCAGATGTCACGACCGGGTGAGAATTCCTGAAATGACGGGCCAGAATTCCTGCATATTCCAGTAGCACCTGAGTTATGTCCTGAAAACGCCGACAATTCACCTAGTGGAACGAAACGTATGATCCTGCACCTTGCCTTGAGCTTAGCACGCCGCTTGGCGATCGGCGTGACGGTTGGCCTAATGGCTTGCTTGCCGTCGGTTTGGGCAGCCACCAAGTCCTGGAAGACGGATGGCCCAAGTTCTAATTGGAGCAACCCGGACAATTGGTATGGGGGCGTGCCGCAAAATGGGGACGTTTTACATTTTTTCGAGTTTAACGACCTTGGTACCGATCCGAGTCCCATGGTCAACGACCTCACTGGCCTAGTGGTTGATTCGATGGTGTTTCTGGGGAGAACGTCCGCCGCTGGTGACATTGAGTGGACGTTGTCCGGCAACACGATCACCCTCTCGAACCACGTTTCCCCGGAAGCAATCAGAGTCCGGCAACAGAATGACACGGACACCATTCTGCATCTGAACTGCAACGTGATTCTAGCCAAAGACGCGCAGTTCCAGGTCGGCGGATGCAATCCCACTGAGCCCACGGATCCCTGTGCAGCTGACGACGTGGTGCAAAAGCTTTTCATAAACGGTCAGGTTGATCTTAACGGCCATGACCTGGAATTGTTTGGCGCGGCGGCTTTCTACCCCGATAGTTGGCGATCCAGCAGCCACGTCGAAGTTGGACACATCGCCGGCAGCGGTAACGTGTCGGTACTGCTCGATCCCGACTGCAGCCTTTATTTCGTCAGCCCAAACGGGAATTCGTTTCAAGGCCGGCTCACCATCAGCGGTGACACCGGCTCCCGCACTGCGTTGGCGGTGAGCGGCGGTGTGGCCGTGACCGATAGCCTGCTGGTCAGAAGGAACAGTTTGGTGGAATGCTCTTCGGCGAACCAGATTGGTGACTCCGCGAGCCTGGCCATTGTCGGCGAAGCCATGTTCAAGCTTAACGGTTACAACGACACCATCGGAAGTCTGGCGCTGACCAACGTCCTCGCCGATGGGCTACCAGCCACCGTGGATACAGGCGCTGGCACGCTCACCGTAAATGGCAATCTGACCGCGCACAACGACAATGCCTCCGTTACGCCGGTGATTGCAGGTCGATTGGGTCTTGCGTCTGGCCAGCACACATTCCATGAGGTAGGCTCGGCTTACCATGGCGTGGACATTGCGGCGCAGATCTCAGGGGCGGGCGGCATCTTGAAGACCGGCAATTCGGCGCTGTTACTCAGAGGGAGCAACATCTTCAATGGCAACGTGGTCATTCAGCAAGGCATTGTGGAAGTCCGCCATGCCCGGGCGCTTGGCGATCTCGTCGGCTACACATCGCTCGGCGCCGGGGCGTTGCTCCTGCGCAATGTCAATGTGGCCGCTGAACCACTGCGCGCTGATGGCCAGGGCGTGGCTGGCGAAATGCCCGGCTCGGTGTTGACCAGCATCGGGCTTTGTTCCTGGGCTGGCCAAGTGGTCCTGAACACAAATCTCGTCGTCAACGGCGACCTTGCCTTCACCGGGCCAATCACTGGTACCGGTGGCATGGGACTCTTTGGCGGTGGTACGGTTCAGTTTGGCGGCAATCTGCCCAACACCTTTTCGGGCCCCACCCTCGTGCGCTGTCCCATGCTGGAATTGAACAAATCACCCTTCGTGAAAGCGGTGGTGGGGCCGCTAATAGTCGGCGGCGGGCCGATTTCATCGGCCGAAGTGCGTTGGCTGCAAAATTCCAACACGTCCACCAGCGTCACAGTTTATGAGAACGGCATCCTGAACTTGAACGGGCGCGTCGAAGGCTTGGGGCCGCTCACTCTGATTGGCGGAAATGTAAACACGGGTGCCGGCGAACTTGGTCTGTACGGACCGGTGACCGTTGAGAGCAGTTTACTTTCTCCGACCATTTCTGGAACGGTTCGATTGCCGCCCGGGTTGACCCAGTTTCACGTCTCCCCCAGTCCGGCGTATTACGACTTGGCAGTGGGTGCCAACATCATCGGCACAGGCAATCTCGGCAAATTCGGATACGGTGAGCTGTGGCTTATTGGGGCGAACACTTACAGTGGCTCCACGATTGTTTACGAAGGCACTTTGATCGCCAGCACCGGTGCAGCGTTGGGCTCCGGTAATGGAGGGACGGCAGTGCTTCCCGGCGCCACGCTGCGTTTGAATGCCAACGGTGAAATCGTCACGGAATCCATTTCCATCAACGGTTCGGGATTGGATGGCTACTACGGCGCGTTGAACGTGCAGGGCAATGTCACCCTCCGAAACCCACTTCCCTCAATCTATCCCTGCCTGGACCTCACCACCAATGCGACCGTGCGCGTCGAAGCCGGCGCTCAACTCACCGCTGATGGTTTCATCAGCGGCACGGGCCCGTTGATCAAGTCGGGCCCGGGCAAAATGGTGATGACCGGTGGTAGTGGAAGCGCAAACACTTATTCCGGGGCAACGGTGGTCAAGGAAGGCACGCTGGAATTGAACAAGGCCAACGTCGTCTCCGTTCCCGGCAGCTTGATCATTGGGCCGGCGTCAGTGAGTTCGCCCGCGGTACTGCGTTTCAACCAGGCTGGCGGGCTGGCGACCACCACGCCCACGGTGAATGCCAATTCATTGCTCGACCTGAATAACTACGATTACACTGTCACGCAGCTTTATCTTAACGACGGCGGTGATGTGCAAACGGGCGGCGGCACTTTGTACCTCGCGAGTGGGTCGGCGGTATCCGTTGGCTCGTCGAATTTACTCGGTTCGGTTGCCAGTTCTTCGATAAGCGGTACCGTCTGGGCCCCTCAAGGCGGTTCGACAACTCTTAGTGTGGCTGCCTACAGTCCGAACGCGCCGCTGGGTCTTCCGCCGGAGTTGGATGTATCGGCCAACGTACTCGGCGCCTTTTCACCTGCGGTTGCTTTCCTTTCCAAAACCGGTGCCGGAGCGGTGCGATTCCGGGGCAACAACAATACGTATTGGAGCCGGTTGAGAGTCTTCGATGGCACCTTCATCGCCGCACATGCCACGGCCTTTGGCAGCGCCAGTGCGAATACCACGGTCAACAATGACGCCACGCTCGCACTCGAAGGCGGCATTACCATCGCCAATGAAGCACTCACCCTCAATAGCATTGGGGCCGCCGCCCTCGACAGTCGCACGGGGGCCAATACGTGGAGTGGGTCAGTTTCGTTGCTTACCAACTCGGCCATCTCCGTCAGTCAGTCGCTGAGCATTCCCGTCGCGATCACCGGCACTGGCGATCTGACCAAGCGCGGTGCGGGGACGCTGACTTTCAGCGGCGCAACCAATAATTCCTACGCTGGCAACACCATCATCGAAGCCGGCACACTGGCGCTCGCCAAGTCCGGCCTCATTCAGGCGGTGCCGTCGAATCTTATCATCGGTCAGCCCGGTGGTCCGGCGGCTACCGCGCTTTACCAAAATCACGATCAGGTCTGGGCGGACATCACGGTGACCGGTAATGGCCTCCTCAACTTGAATGGCTTTGATGAATACGCCGGCAACCTCACCCTTAACGAAGGCGGCGATGTCCAGACGCTCACTGGTTCACTCTATGTGAACGGGACCAACGGTGTCACTGTCAACCCGGGCACTGACACCACCTCCACCATTTCCGGCCGACTCGGCTTCGATGACGGCCTCCGCACAATTACTGTCAACAGCAACGCCACTGCGCCGGGAGTTTTTAATCTCGAGGTCCCGGCGGTAATTTTCCGGCCCAGTGGCCACCGAATCGTCCACCTGACCAAGGCCGGCGCCGGTCGGGCGCGTTTCTCCGCCAACAACACTTACACGGGCACGAATACCTTGTCCGGCGGCGTGCTGCAAATTGACGGCTCTCAACCGCAAACGCCGGTCTACATCATTGGCGGACGGCTCCAAGGCACGGGCGCGGTGGGGCACATCACCTACGGCGCCAGTCCCACGGCTTTCGTCGCGCCCGGTGCCAGCCCCGGAATGCTGACGTGCAGCAACTACATGAGCACCGACAACACCCGTGGCCGGCTGGAAACCGAACTCAATGGCCCCAACCCGGGAACGCAATACGATCAGGTGAACGTGCGAGGGACGGTCAGGCTCTCGGGTATCACCTTGGTTCCTTCGCTCAACTTTCTTTCTTCCACCGGTCAGACATTTGTGATCATTGCCAACGATGGCGCGGATTCGGTTGTCGGTACATTCATCGGACGTCCGCAAGGCTCGTCGTTCTGGCTGGGCAGCGAACTGTTCCAGATCAGTTACACCGGCGGCACGGGTAACGACGTGGTATTGACCCGCCTCGCCACACCGCCGCTGGTGTTGCGCATCGAAGGCATCAGCCAGACCAACGCCCGGCTCTCCTGGTCCACGAACTACCCTGACTATCACCTCGAATCCAACCTCGACCTGGTGACCACCAACTGGGCGGCGGTGTTGGAATCCCGCGCCGTCAGTGGCACAAACTTCGTGGTCACTAACGCGGCGGTGATGCCAAAAAACTTCTACCGCCTCAGCCGCTTGCCTGTGCCGTAGTGCGATCGTTGCCTGGCTTCCGTGTGCCCAGGCAGGTCATTCGTGGACAGCCAGTCGGAGTTTTTTTCAAATTCATGAAATCCCGGGCTGACATTTCTTCTTAGTTCAAGTGAAGCCCTGGCTTTAAGCCTGACCGCAAGCAGAGATTTATGAAAATGCCGCCTGCATCGTTATGGACCACGCTCTTGCTGTGCTTGACGCTGGTCGAATCCCAGGCTGCCGTCCGGCAATGGGACGCGGGAGCCGGCACGGCGTTCTGGGGTTCGGCAGTTAACTGGACGAACAACGTGGCGCCCGTGGCTGGTGATGACCTGTACTTTCCCAGCGGGATTCAGCTCCCGTCCATCACCACAAATAATTACGCCGCGGGCACCGCCTTCGGAAAGATCACCATCAGTGCCGCCGACAGTAGCGTTCAAGGCCAGTATATCCTTGGGGGCAATCGCGTGACCCTGAATGGCGGGCTTGCCTATTCCGGCGTCCAGTTGGCTGCTGCCCCGCTCGTGGCTTGCGACATTACGTTGGGAGCGGATCAAGCGTTCACGGCCGCGCGGGGCATGACCATCGCAGGGCGGGTCGATTTGAACAACCGCTTCCTGACCCTCGCACCTGCCAGCACCGGAAATTTCCGAATCGACGGCACCATCACGAACTCCGCCGGTCCGTATGCTTATGTGACCAAGACCAATGCCGGCACATTGCTGCTGTGGCGTACTTCGCGTTTCCAAGTGGCGCGTTACTGGAGCACAGATCCAGTAAGGGATTGGCCCTCCTTGGACGTCCAACACGGCACCGTCCGGCTCGATGGCATTGCCACCAATGGAAACATCGACTACCCGGTGCTCGTTCGGATCAGTGCGTGGCAGGGCCCGGCCACGCTGGTGGGCACAGGAATTGTGGACCGGGTGGAAGTCTGGGGTGGCGGCGTGGTGAGTCCAGGCAACAATGGGATCGGGATTCTGCGGGGCGGCCTTTTTACCGCCAGCCATACCAATGCGACGCTGGTGCTCGAAATCAACGGTACGAACGCGGGCGTCCAGCATGACCAGCTCGTCACCTCGGGTTATCCGTCCTGGGACGGCAAGTATGACTTGCGCTTCGGCTATCTACCGCTCCTGGGGGACGCCTTCAATTTGATCGCGACCGCAGAACCGATCGGCAATCCTTTCACTCCGGGTGACATCATTGATCATACGAACGGCTGTTCGTTTGGTTCGGCCATCGCGAGCGATGGTCTTACGTTGAAAACGCTTCGCCGGCCGGACAGTCCATTTACCGTCTGGCGCGGGGCGTTTGGTTTCTCGTTCCCGTTCTTTGCGATCTCCGGCAGTTGGTTACGCACCAACAACTGGTCTGCCGGGATCGGCCCCACTAATATCAACCGATTGATCTTCACCGAGTATGGGCCCGGCCCCATTCATCCCCTCGTCACCAATGATCTCACGGCGGGCTCCTCAGTTGCCTCACTCACGTTCCGGGGCACCAACAGCCCTGAAAACGCCTACACGATCCATGGCAACGCACTGACGGTTACTGAAGGAATAACGAATCGCACGGGCGCCGGCACGAATACCATATTGATGGATCTGGTCGCCGCCGGATCCCTCGTCTTTGATGTGGATACCGGCAGTACCTTGCGATTCGGTCGCGGTTTCAGTGGTGGGGGCACGGTGCGGAAGACCGGCGGCGGCGTGTTGCTTTACTCCGGCACGACGGTGAATTCGTTCGTGGGCGACTTCGTGTTGGCCGCCGGCACTCTGCGCGTGGACGGCGTGTTGACGGATGGTGGTGTCACTGTGACCGGAGGCACGCTGTGCGGCACTGGTACAGTCGCTAGCGTCAGTGTGACCGGTGGGACGCTCAATCCTGGCTCGAGCCCCGGTATCCTGCACGTGGAAGGTAATCTCAATCTGGCGGCCGGCGCGACGTGTCGCCTGGAACTGAACAGCCCGATTGCCGGCTCCGGCTACGACCAGTTACAGGTAAACGGTGTGGTCACACTGAACGGCGCCACGCTGGACATCCAGCCGGGCTACGCCGTGAATGTGGGTTCGGTCTTCCTCTTGATCGTCAACGACGGCAACGATCCCGTCGTCGGCACTTTTGCCGGGCTGCCGCAGGGCGCGGTGTTTTCCGCGGGCGGCCAGACCTTTTCCATCAGTTACCAGTCCGGTTCGGGCGGCAATGACGTGGTGTTGACGCGCGTGAATCCACAACCGCCGCCCGGGAACTTCACCAGCATCACTCTGATCAACTCCGGGACGTTGCAATTCCAAGGCCATGGCGGTAGCAACGTCAGCTATACGATCCAGATGAACACCAACGTGGCGACGACCAATTGGCTGAATCTCGGCCCATTGCCCACGGACGCGCTGGGTCAGTTCACGTTCAACGATACCAACATCGGCTCATTTCCTCAGCGCTTCTATCGCCTGCGCTGGCCGTGACGTCAAAACTCCGGCCCGCCTAGCCGCGCTGGCCCGCCGATGACGAGCGCCTGTTCCGCCTCCAATTCAGCGCGGATTTGGGGCCAACCAATTGGGCGGCCTTGCCGTTGGCCCCCGTCGTGTCCGGTGCGGATTTTGTGGTGACCAATGCCGTTAGCGACCCGGCGAGGTTTTATCGATTGGTCTATCCGTGAGTTAATCCCCTCAACCTACTCCATCGCCCCGAGCAATTCATTCAAGGGCACGGTGGCGAAACTTGAGGCGTAATCACTCATCGCGTAGGGGATGACGAGTTCGCGCCCGTGCAGGAGCGCACCGCAGGTGTAAACCACATTTGGCACGTAGCCTTCACGCTCCGCTTCGTTCGGGGAGAGCAACGGTTCGCGCAGACGTCCGATGACGCGCGTGGGGTCGTTCAAGTCGAGCAGGAACGCGCCGATGCAATACTTCCGCATCGCGCCCACGCCGTGGCTCAACACCAGCCAGCCCGCCTCGGTTTCAATGGGCGAACCGCAGTTACCCATCTTGAAGAATTCCCACGGCTGAGCGGGCGATAGCAATACCATGGGCGACTGCCAGAAATGGATGTTGTCCGAAAACATCAGGAGGATATTTTCGTCATCCTGCCGCGAGATCATGGCGTAGCGTCCGTTGACTTTGCGGGGGAACAGCGCCATGCCCTTGTTCTGGACGGCGGGGCCGTTGAGCGTGCTGAATTTGAAATGGAAAAAATCCGGCGTTTCCACCAACTGCGGCAGGATAATTTTACCATCGTAGGCAGTGTACGTGGCAAAGTAGGTGAGCGTGCCGTCGTCCTGCTGGAACCGCACAAAGCGCGCATCCTCGATGCCGTTGCGCTGGCTGGCCGTGGAAGGAAAGAGAACCCGCTGGGAGACCCGGCTATCCGGGGCAAAATTCACTTCGTAGTTTGACTCGGCCAACAACAAGATGCCGCGCACCGCGCGCTCCGCCGCGGAGTCGGTCGGATCCGTCAGTCGCCGCTCCTTGGTCACAACGCGGTGCAGGTCGTCCAGAATGAAGGTCTCGGGGAGCTGATCCAGCACGTGCTGGCAAAAATCATTCTGCACCCCGGCTTCCTGGAGTTTGTGGGCAAATAGCACTTTCTCGTAGGCGGCATTCGGCACGCGTTCCGGCTCGGTCACAAAGGGCACGGGCGGCGTCAGCGTGATGCGATGCTGCGCACTCACGATGCCGGTGCGGAAGGTGATGGAAGAAATGTGTCCTTCTCCCGTGGCCCGCAGGCTTAGGATGAAACGGAGCGCGCCTTTTGGGAGTCCACTCTGGTCCGGATGCGGCACGATGGAGGGATTGAACAACGCGGCGGATTCGGGGGAGTACTCGTGTGTGAAGTGCGCGCCGAGCAGCGCCTGTCGTTCCGCGGAAGGCTCCCAAGCCTCGCTCAAGTGATGACGCACCTGGAAGAAACGGTTGCGAAGAATGTCTGTCACCCGCTCATGGCGATCTTCAAATTCGCCGAGCACCCCATTCAACAACCGCGTGACGTCTTCGTCGGAGAGGGCCAAAACGCGGGCGATGATCCGCAGCGCGATGTCGTCGCTGCTGGGATAGTATGGGCGCAACAGCACCCGTGATCGATCCGGACTGAGAGTCGGTCCGATTCGTTTCGCATGGACAATGGGTCGTGTGCTTTTGGTCATAAACTCATTTCGGTTACCGCCTTCGGCACTGGCCAATGTTCCCCATCCAGCGGCTCCTTGAAACTGGTGAGGGTGCTTTGCAACGCCTGCATTTCCGCGAGTGCGAGCAGGAACGCCAGCGTGGACTCTGCGCCTTCGTTCTGGCTCACCCGGTCCACGTGCAGCCCATCATGGCAACCGCCGGTACTCGCGTCGTAGAGCGGCAGACCCAGATCATTCCGGCCCAGAAACCATTCAAACGCCCGGCGGGCTTCGGTGACCCAAAACATTTCACCCGTGGCGTGGTAAGCTGCAATGCAGGCGGAGACGGTGGCTTGCGCTTCGATGGGCTGTTGGTCGAACAGCGCGCGCAATTGTCCGCGGGGGTAAAAACCATTCGAGCCGACGGGTCGAAATGAGCCGGTGTCGGAAGTCTGGGCGATGACCAACCACCGTAAAGATTTGAGGCCGGTTTCCAGCATGACGGGGTTGTTCATCTCGCGGCCGCTGAGAATCAACGCGTGCGGTAGCTTTGCGTTCGCGTAGGAAACCGTGTCTTCAAACCAATGCCAGCCGTCGCTGGCGGCGTCGGCATAGCGCTGCATGAGTTTGGCGGTGAGTGATTCACGCATCTGGGTTACGAGCCGATCCCCGCCCAGCCGGCGCAGATATTCATGGATGCCGATGAGCGCGAATGCCCAGGCGCGGGGCGACGCAAAATCGCTGACTGCGGGCAGGGCTTGTTCGAACAATTGCGCCGCCAGCATCTGCAGGCTGCCATGGCCGGCTTGCGCCACACCCAGCCCCAACGCCCACAGCGCCTGGCCCTGACAATCTTCCGAACCGACTTTCTCCAGCCAGCGCCGCTCAAAGCTCATGAAATTGCGGAAGCGCCGGCTGGACGCGTCGAAGGCGTGATTCAGGAACGCGGCATAGGTGGCGGTCAGAGCGCTGATCGGCGGAGACTCGTGCCCCAGCTGTTGCAGCATCAACGCCAACAACAGCGCGCGGGCATTGTCGTCCGTGCAATAGCCTTCGGCAAAGTTCGGGACCGTAAAGCTGGCGTGTTGAAAAATGCCGGTGGAATCGCTCATGCGAAACAGATGATCCAGCTTCATCTCCGGCAACTGGCCGGGCTGCTCGTCGAGCGTTTTGATGGGCGACGTTTTTCGTCCTACGAAGCTGTGATCGAGCCGCGCCTGCTCGAATGACTTCAGGTAAAGCTTGCCTACGTGGCTCCAGATCATTTCGCGCCCGAGCTTGTAGGCATTTTTCCGCATCGAGTGGCGCAATGACTCGTCGCGCAGCAACTCGAGCACGGCGTCCGCGATGGCTTGGGTGTCGCGGAACGGCACCAGCCGCCCGCGCCCCTCGGTCAATAGCTCCGCCGCGTGCCAGTAAGGTGTGGACACCACCGCGTTGCCATTGCCAAACGCATACGCCAGCGTACCGGAAGTGATCTGCGCCTCGGTCAGATATGGCGTGAGATAAATGTCCGCCGCGCCGATGAATCGCATCAGTTCCTCCAGCTCGACGAAGCGATTGAAGAATACCACATGCTTCTGCACGCCGAGGTCCTTGGCCAGCCGGGCCAGACTCAACCGGTGGGCTTCTCCTTGTTCGCGCAACAGATTTGGATGCGTCTGACCCAGCACGATGTAAACGACGTTGGGGAATTCGCGAATGATTTCCGGCAAGGCGCGCAATGCATACTCGATGCCCTTGTTCGGGGAAAGCAGACCGAACGTCAGCAGCACCTGTTTGCCCGCCACGGCGAACTCATCCTTGAAAAAATTCGGATCAGCGAACGGCATATCGGGAATGCCATGGGGAATGAGGTCGATCTTGCTGGCCGGGGCCTGATAAACCTCGAGCAGGAATTCCCGCCCGCGTTCCGCCATCACCACCAGCCGGGTGGAAAGCCGGATCAATCCCCGCATGACGCGGCGTTGTTCTTGATTCGGCTCCCGCAGAATCGTGTGGAACGTAGTGACGATCGGCATCCGCAGTTCGCGCAGCAAGGCCAGCACATGACTGCCCGCCGGCCCGCCGAAGATGCCGAATTCATGCTGCACGCAAACCACGTCCACATCCGCGATGTTCAAAAAATCCGCTGCGCGCAGGTAGGACGACAAGTCCTGCTCCTCAATTTCAAACCGCACCTCCGCCGGGTAATCGTAGCCGCCCGCGAGGTCATTGACGGGCACGACGAGGCATTGCTGCTTTGGGGACTCGGCGGCCACGGCGCCGCACAGGTCCGCGGTGAACGTGGCGATGCCGCATTTCCTCGGCAAATAGTCGCCGAGGAACGCAATCTTCCGGATTTCAGATGGTTTTTCCATGGGGCGTTGATCGTGATGCCAGCCAGCGGGCCCAAGCTGCCAAATCGCATTGTGCTACGGGTGGCTTCATTCACCAAGTAGTAATTCCCCCCATCGCGGTTGGTTGCGATTGGGGCAGCGCGAAATGGTAAACTAACAGAGTCGCACCCCTTGATTGCCCAAAAGCCTCTGCCGCCCGCCCAGCATGGCGACTTTTCGGAAACTGCCATCGCCATTTTCAAGGCCAATGACTGAGTCGCGGGCTTTGACGGTCAGGGCTGCCGGTGGTATAGAACATCCTCTGGCAGCGAACATTGTCTTCGCCGCAATTGGCGAATAACGCCCCAACGGAATTAATTGTATGACCAGCTCAACTCCTGCCCCAACCGGTAAACGTTCCTCCTGGCTTCGCAAACTGGTGTTCGTTTTCGGTGGTCTGCTCGGGCTATTGGTGGTGTTGTATTTCGTTGTCACCAGCGCGGCTTTCTTCAAAAGCGTCATCCTCCCGCGCGCCGGCAAGGCGGTCGGCGGCCAGATCACCGTGGCAGACGCCTCTATCAGCCCGTTCTCGCAGGTCCACCTCCGCCAGCTGAAAGTTCAGACGACGGGAACGGAGCCGCTCCTGCAAGCCGAAGAGATTCGTCTGCGCTACAGCCTCTTCAGCATTCTGGGCGGAACAATGAAAGTGGACGAAGTCACCATTGAATCGCCGGTCCTTCAAATCATCGAGAACGCCGACGGCACCAGCAATCTCGACCCGTTGCTGAAGCAGGAGGAGCCGCCGGAGGCGAAACCTGCAACCCCCGCGACCCAGCCGCCGCAGGTTGACCTGAAAAACTTCGCGCTCAAAAACGCCACTGTCCGCTATGTGAAAAACCTTAAAGCCGGGGGGCGCGAAGTCATCGAACTGAGCGGCCTCAACATTACGTTGGATCAACTCAAGAATGGCCAGGCCGGTAAATTGACCAGCGCCGCCGTGCTAAAACTAACACGTCCTACCAACGATGTGCTCGAAGCAAAGAGCGCAGGCCAAATCGACTTCACGCTCGGCGCCGATCTGCTCCCGACCACTCTCCAGGTCAAAGCGGAGCAGGGGATCACGCGGGCCGAGGGTTCGCTCCGCGAGCTGGCCGGACACCGAACCGTGCTCACCGGCGAGATCACACCCACCGAGGTTAAAGAATTTTCCCAGCGCTTTTTTCAGGGAGACAAACAGCTCGGGGAGGTGAAAATTACTGGCCCGCTCGACTTGGCGAAGCAGGAAGGCCATTTGAAACTGGAAATCGCTTCAATTGACCGGCAAGTGCTCAACCTTATCGGAGCGCCGCTAGGTATTGATTTCGGCCCGACGACCCTCAACGCCACCACCGAGATTTCGCTGACGCAGGGCGGCTCGATCATCTCGGTGAACACGCGGTTCAACCTCGCCAAGTTCAGCGTCACGCAAAACGGCCAGGTCACGCCGCCGCTCGATTTGCAGGTCGCCGGCAATGTTACCGTGAACACGACCAAAAAAACGGCGCTCCTGCAAACGCTCACGTTGGACGGGATGCAGAATCAGAAACCGCTCCTACGCGGCAGCCTCACCCAACCGATGACCATCCCATGGGGTGACACGGCCACCGGCGCCGGCGATTCGAATTTCGAACTCACTGTCACGGATTTTAATTTCGCAGACTGGAAGGCAATGCTGGGGGATTCGGTTTCCGCCGGCCGATTGTCGCTTAACCTCAATGTGCTTTCCCAGCAAGGCGGCAAGCAACTCAAGCTTGGCGTCACTTCGCAAATTACGGATCTCGCGATGCAACTCGGCACCACGCCGCTTACGCAAGCGGCGCTCACGCTGAAGCTCAACGGACAAGTGAACGACTTCACGAAGATCAACCTCAGCGATTACCGGCTCGAACTGACGCGACAGGCTCAGCCTGCCCTCACAGTAACGGGCGCCGCTGGATTCGATGGCGCGGCGTTCAATCTGCAAACGCAGGTTGAGCTCGTAATGGCCCGTTTGCTGGGAAGCGGACCGGCCACGCCGCTGAACATCGGCGTGAAACTTGGGGGCACGTTCACCAATCAAATGCTGAACCTGGGCCAGTTGCAGCTGGCGCTCACCCCAACTCAGCGCGCGCCAAAGAATGAGTTGAACGTGACCGGCGAACTCGATCTATCCGCGCCCACCACCAAAGGCCGCTTGGGCGTCAAAGCCGACACTTTTGACGTAACGCAGCTTTACGACGCTTTTGCCGGAGAAAAAAGCGCTGCGACGAAACCTGCGGACGCAGGCACGACATCCACTCCCGCCTCCACCGACAACACCGAGCCAGACGCGATGAAGCTGCCGCTGCAATTCATCGCCGAAGCGAACCTCGGCCGGGTTTACCTCCACGAAATCGCCATCACCAACTGGCAAACGACGGTAAAAGTGGACGGCGGCAAGATCACACTCGATCCGTGCCGGCTCACGCTCAACGGCGCGCCGGTCAACGCCAACGTGGATTTAAACCTCGGCGTGAAAGGTTTCACGTACGCGCTCACTTTGCTGATGGACCGGGTGCCGCTCGAGCCAATCGCGAATTCATTCTCCCCGGCCAGCCGCGGCCAGTACCAAGGCCTGATACTGGCCAACGCGAATATCAAGGGTGCCGGGGTCACGGGCACAAGCTTGCAGAAAAGCCTGAGCGGTCAGGCCAGTTTCAGTTTTACCAACGCAACTATCCAGTTGATGGGCCCGAAGACCAAACGGGTGGTCGTGCCCATCGCAACGCTGTTGAACGTGCCTGAGATCACCGACTCACCCCTCAACTGGCTGGACGCCCAGACGGAATTGGGCGGCGGAAATATCAAGCTCAGCCGTCTCACCGTGCAGAGCGGGGCCTTCGAGGCCCGGATGCAAGGCAGCATTCCCATTGCCGAGGTGCTTACCAATTCCCCACTCAATCTGCCGGTCGAATTCGCCTTGCGGCGTTCGCTGGCCGAGAAAGCTAGTTTGCTGCCGCCGAACACGCCAACGAACGCCGCTTACGCGCTGCTGCCGAACTTCGTCACCCTCAAGGGCACGCTCGGCGCGCCGGTCAGCGATGTGAACAAACTCGCGCTAGGCGGCATGATGCTCAAAACCGGAGTGGGCATCGCGGAGAAACTTGGGGTCAAGGTGGACTCCAAAACCGGCGGCGTGCTCCAAGGCCTGGGCAATGTGTTGACCGGTCAAACGCCGGCGAGTACCAACCAGCCCGATACGAACGCCGCGCCCAAGTTGAATCCGCTGGATTTCTTCAACCGGAAATAGCTGCCCATACTGCTGCGGTCTGAGCCTGCCTTGCCGTCGAAAAACCAGTGCGCCTGCGAATTCGGCAAGTTAAGCCTCAACTCAGATCGGTGTTGGCGATCGATTCAATTCTACCTGGTAGGGTTACACCCCATAGCTGTGAACGAGCTAGTGGCTTAGCGTGGTGGTCGTGTTAACTCCCCCCAAGTCGCTCAACCGAAAGCTAAAAAGGTTCATGAAAAGTTTTTGCCCGCTCGCGCTCTTTGCAGCCGTGAGCACCCTGTTGGTTGCCAGCCCCTCACTGCGCGCCCCCGAGAAGCATGAACGCATCGAGGCCACCGCCAAGAAGTCCCACGTGTTCAAAACCTACCTCAGGGACAACGCGACCAAAGCGGATTCCAAGAACGGTGTCGTCACGCTGACCGGGACCGTCGCGGAGCCATCCCACAGATCCGTGGCTCAGGACATCGGGGAAAGCCTGCCTGGCGTCAAAAGCGTGGAGAATCAACTGACCGTCAAGGCGAAGGACGGCGTCGTTAGCCTGAGCGGCGAGGCCTCCACCACTTCATCTCGCCGGTCGTTGGCGCCCTCGCGCGCGGCGGTGGAATTGTGTGTTGTTGTTAAAGCCGAAGCAGATCTGAGGACGGAAGGCGAAGTTGGCGACCGCCCGCACCAACCAACAATATGAAAGCCATCACGCACTGGATCCCGGCGGCATTCTGCGCCTTTATCTCACTCATCGCTCTGTTTGCCTCGGTTGGTTCCCCCGATCCTGGCTGGTGGCGTCCGGCGTTCTTCGCGTTCTTGCCGATGTGTTTTTACTTCGTCGGGACCGCAACGACCGAGATGCATCGCGAGTTGCGAGCGTTACAGCAGCGGTTGACTGAGTTGGAGCGGGAGCGGGCAAATTGAACAATGATGCCGCTCGATTCACACCCTAGATTTATCGTCGCCGTCCGACTCGTTGGCGGGCAGACGCAACGATCCGAACCATACCCGCCAACAAGGAACTGACAAATGAATGCTTTGAAACGTTGGAATCAGTTAAAAAGCCTGGAAACCTTCCAGCACAACCTGGATAGCCTTTTGCTTCACCTCCCTGCGCCGCCCCGGCCTGAGCGGCAGGACCAACTCATGACGGCGGCCGAATGGTCCCCGCTGGTTGACATCAGCGAAAACGACCGGGAATATCTGATCAAGGCCGAGGTGCCCGGAGTCAGGAAAGAGGATGTAAAAGTAATGGCGGAGCAAGGCACGCTGACCATCATGGGCGAACGCAAATTCGAGCAGGAGGAGCCCGGCAGAAAGTACCACCGCGTCGAACGCGCCTACGGCAGCTTCGGGCGCAGCTTCTCCCTCCCGGATGACGCCAGCCCTGCCAAGGTCAGCGCCGAATTCAAAGACGGCGTCCTCGTGGTGCATCTGGTGAAGGACGAGAAAGTCAAACCGCAGCAAGTCGAGGTCAAGATTTCCTGAATCGTTGCGAGTAGAGGGTGGCAACCGTTCGCGCGTGCGTGACGAAGAAGCGGCCGGCCGATGACACAAACATCATTCCAAGCCCGCCCGACAGTTATGGTGGAAGCCTCCGCATTGATTGTCGGACCAAAACTGCCCTCATGCACCAATGACATCAGCGCGGTTGAAATCGCGGATTTGTCCCGATTTGAGGGCGAAGGTGGACGGGAAGCGCCGGGCGCCGAGCGGCTCTGCCCGTCGCCGCCGTTTGGCAGTGACCCTCCCAGGCCAGAATCAGCTGATGACCAAAGAAACTAACATGATTAAACCAATCCCGGAAACCATCCAGAAAAATGGTGAGGGCAGCGCAAGTGGCGTGGCCAGTCAACGCCAGGCCGAGGCGCCGGCGAATCTCACAGTCCTATCGAAACAATTTCGGCGATTGAAGCCAGGCGAAGTGGTGGGCCGGGGCGATTTCGTCGCGAATGATCAACGTGGGTTGGAACCGTGGGAAGGGCCGGGCGGCTTTCGCGCGGGCGCGTTTGTGAAACCGATTTACCGGCGGAATACCAGCCGTTCCTCCGCCACCAAAAAAGCAAAATGAACCAATCCAAATGCCCGCACTGCGGGCGCAAGCTTGGCAATCACCTCTACGCAGACGCATGTCCTCAGTGCCGGAAAGAACTGACACACAACACCAGGTCGCTTACCGAACCGAAGTTAAAAACGCTTCCGTCAAAAGCGTGGCCGGTGCAGTTGTTCAGCCGATTTATGCGCGTAGTGGAAACCTGAGCCGGAACAACCGGATCCATTATGAACGCGCTGAAGCTCATTTACCTGACCCTCCTTCAACTGTTCAAACTAGCCTGTGCGCTGCCTCAAACCATCGCGCAGGCCGTCCGCCAGCGCCGGCAGCAGGTCGCGCACAACGAACGTGAAGTCGAGCGGCTCGACCGGATCCGCAATCCTTCCAAGTATCTGGGAAAATCCTAAAGCCCACAGCTTCATTCCTGGAAGGACAACATGAACAACAAACTATTTATCGACAATCTGGCCATCACGACCTCCTACCAGGAACTTCTGGATTTGTTCTCCGCCCATGGCAATGTTACAGAGATCAATCTGCCAGTGGATCGCCTCAGTGGTCGCCCCCGCGGCTCCGGATTCGTCACCATGGCCACGCCGGAAGGCGCCCGCTCGGCCATTCTGGCGCTGAACGGGAAGGAAATAGGGACGCACACACTCAGCGTCAGTGCGGCGGGATCGCTCGGCGGCCGCCCCGCCTCGGCCTCCGCCAGCCGCCAGCCGCGCCGCAGTTCCCGCCTGCCTTTTTGAGACGGGTACCCTAACTTTGCTCCATGAATTTTACCGACCCACAATTGCGAAAATGTTATGAGAGTAACCTCGTCACCGCTGACGGCGCCTCCAGTGAACTGTGTAAGGTTCAGGCTTTGATCGCCGCACACGATCTGTTTCGGATGCTTGAAGGGCCTCACTCTTCCAGAGTCCATGAGACGATCTGGCATCTGCTTCTGCCAAAGTTGCGTCCAAGCCTGCGACAGTGGTATCAGCGTTCTGTGGCGGATAACGGTCCCGTCGGCGATCCGTTAAGAGATCAATTGAGTCTGATGGCCGGAGAGCAGCCTGAAGGCTTTGTGGACATTTGCCGCGAACCCGTCTGGGGTGCGTAAGGTTGCTTCGCACACGTCCGCAGGAATTGAACCGGTTCGCGCCGTGAGCCGTTGAAATCTACGAGCGGCGGGAGGCAGGGCGAGCGCTTGGCATGGTGCTCAAAACTGGAGCGGGCATTGCGGAGAAGCTTGGGGTCAACGCCGTTGGATTTGTTCAAGAAGTAATAGTTGTCGAACGTTCGTCGCCTCGTAAGCGACGGTAAAAGAAAAAAATTAATACAGACCGCCCGCGGTTATTTGGGCATCTGTCGGATAAACTCGTCCGCGCGGGCGATTGAGGTGTTCATGTCCTCGATCAGCCGGGCAACGTCCGCCTGGATTTTGGCTGACTCGCCTCCCAGGGCGGCGATGGCTTGGGCGTTCAGGCTGTGCTTGAGCGCCAGCACATAATCGTGGAGCTTGCGCAAAACCGGGTCCATGCTCCCCTCCGATCGCTTCAGCGCCCGGAGCATTTCCTCGTAGCGCTGCCGCGTGTCGTTCAATTGCTGACGGCTCGTCTGCCGCAAAGTGTCAGTTTCGATCTGCCGGTTCTCCTTATCCCACTCGACGAACAGATCGCCCGCCACCGTTTCCACGTCCCGAACCCGCTTATGTACGGCCGCCACGCGCGCTGCCGCGTCGTCATAATCGGATTGCAGCTGGCGATAGCGTTTCTCCAGGTCGCCGCCGTCGAATCCGGTCATTTCTTTCAAGCGGGTGAGCGCGTCCTTGAATTCCTGCTGCGCCTTCTTCTCTTCATCCCGCGCGGCCACCACCCGTTTCTTCAACAAGTCCCGTTTATACACTCCCACCGTTTCGTAGGCGGAATACATCGTGCTCCGGCACGCAGTCAGGGACAGGAGTGATGTCAGCAGAACGCTGACGAGCAGGATTCGCTTCATGCGTGCGATGCTTGCATTGCCGACCGCCAAGGTCAACTATCGAGCCCGCAGGCGCCGATGAGGACGACGGTACTAGCGGCCCGTAGAGTATCGTGGGAATGAATGAAACCCCAAGCCCCCGAGGATGTAAGCCCTTACGCCAAAACTTCCATCTCGCCTAGCCCTGCCGTTTCCGCTAAGTTTCCCGCCTGTTTTCGGTTGGGCCGTCGCATTGCAACGGCCGGATGGTCCCCACGCCGTCACCACCTCGGTTTGATTTGCCATGATGACATCGTCACAGATCCGCCAGTCGTTTCTCGACTTCTTTAAGTCGAAGCAACACAGCATCGTTCCGTCGTCCTCGCTGATGCCGGATAGCCCCAACCTGCTGTTCACCAACGCCGGCATGAACCAGTTCGTGCCCATCTTCCTCGGCCAGAAGAAACCCGACGTCAGCAAATGGGCCGGCGCCGTGCCCGGCAGCGACACCCGCGCCGCGGACACCCAGAAATGCATCCGCGCCGGCGGCAAGCACAACGACCTCGACGACGTCGGCCTCGACACCTATCACCACACATTCTTCGAGATGCTTGGCAACTGGTCCTTTGGCGATTATTTCAAGAAGGAAGCCATCGCCTGGGCCTGGGAACTCGTGGTCGAAGTCTGGAAGTTTCCGCCGCAACGCCTCTACGCCACCGTCTTCTGTCCGTATCTCGGGCAGCCCGGTTGGGAAAAGAAATGGGCCATCGAACTCGAACAGGTCTGCGCGCTCGCCATGACCTCGCCCGAATTCATCTCTCCGAACCCCGATGCGTCACCCTTCGATGTCGCCGATCAGGAAGCCGCGATGTATTGGGCGAAGAAATTTTCTTCCGTCGGCTGCGATCCCAAAATCCACGTCGTCCCCGGCAACAAGAAGGACAACTTTTGGATGATGGGCGAAACCGGCCCGTGCGGTCCGTGCACGGAAATCCATGTGGACCTCACACCCGAAGGCAATACGCGCGGCGCGCTTGTGAACAAAGGCGACGCCCGCTGCATCGAGATCTGGAATAATGTCTTCATCCAATTCAACGCGAATCCGGACGGGACGTTTGTCCCGCTGCCGGCGAAACACGTGGACACCGGCATGGGCTTTGAGCGCGTCACGAGCATCATTCAGGGCACGAAAAACCTGAAGGATTTTGCCAACGCCAAGATTTCCAACTACGAGACTGACATCTTCCGCCCGATCTTCGACGCCATCGAAAAGCTCAGCGGCAAGCAATACGGTTCAACGCTCCCGAAACCCGGCAGTACTGGCGACACCGAGCAGGAGAAGGCCGACGTGGCGTTCCGCGTCATCGCCGACCACATCCGCACGCTCTCGTTCGCGATTGCCGACGGCATCCAGCCTGGCAACACCGACCGCAATTACGTTCTCCGTCGCATCCTGCGCCGCGCCGTGCGCTACGGCCGCACGCTTGGTTTCCACGAACCATTCTTCTACAAACTCGTTGACGTTCTCGCCGATACGATGGGCGACGTCTTCCCCGAAATCCGCTCGAAGAAGAAGCACGTCGAAGACGTCATTCGCACTGAAGAAGAGGCGTTCAATAAGACTTTGGATCGTGGTATCACACTTTTCGAAAATGAAGTTCTTGGGAATGCGCTCTCTGCAACCACACACAAGGAGGGATTGCAGATGGGCCAAGCTTCGAAGGGCTGGTGGGGTGAAAAGCAACCGGAAGAAGTTGAGATGTCCAAGATGAGCTTCTTCCGTGACGGCCAACAGGTTGGGGAATTCTCATTCGAAGAGTTGCGAGCTGGTGCGTGGCGCGCTCTCTTGAAAACTGTTCCGGCTGTTGCGGGCGAAGACGCTTTTAAGCTCTATGACACCTACGGCTTTCCACTCGACCTTACCGAGCTGATGGCGCGCGAACGCGGTTTGACGGTGGACAAGGATGGCTTCGAGAAGTTGATGGAAGAGCAGCGCAATCGCGCCCGTGCCGCACAGAAGAAGGAGGTCATTTCTGTTTCCCAAGTCGATTCCAGTACGCCTACGAAGTTTGTTGGTTACGACAACCTCACAACAGCAGCAAAGGTATTGCAGGTCGTGCCGCAAAAGGACAAGACCGCCGTCATCCTCGACACCAGCGCGTGCTACGCCGAAATGGGTGGTCAGGTCGGCGATACCGCTCAACTCTACGTGGCTGCGGACGTAAGTCCGCGGCAAACGTCAGAGGAGATTTTGGCCGCACTCTCACGAGTGCAGCCACGATGGAAAGTCAGCAACACGCAAAAGTCCGGTAACACGTTCCTGCATCTTCTAGATGGCAAAGAACCACCAGCGGTTGGGAGTGAAGTAATTCTTCAGGTTGATGGCTCTCGCCGCAACGCCATCGAACGCCATCACACCGTCACACATTTGCTACACTGGGCGTTGCACGAAGTCGCGAGCAAGGAGGCGTCGCAGAAAGGTTCATTCGTCGGCCCGGACAAGTTGACCTTCGACTTCAACAGCGCGCCGCTCACGCCCGCACAGGTTGCCGATATCGAGAAGCTCGTCAACGAACGCATCCTCGAAAACGCCGGCGTCTCGTGGACCGAAGTGCCCTACGCCGACGTGAAATCACGCAAGGACGTGATGCAATTCTTCGGCGACAAATACGGCGACACAGTCCGCGTCGTCCAGATCGGCGGCGGGGCAGGGAAGCTGGACGGTTATTCCATGGAACTCTGCGGTGGCACACACACGCGCGCCACCGGCGAGATCGGTTTGTTCCGCATCGTCGGCGAAAGTGCAATTGCCGCCGGCGTGCGCCGCATCGAAGCGGTAGCGGGCTTGGAAGCCTACAATCTGGCCAACGCGCAACTTCGCCTCCTTCGCTCCGTCGCGGGACATTTGAATTCCCCGGTCGGTGAGTTGGAAAAGAAGGTTGAAAGCCTCCTCGCGCAGCAGAAGGCATTGGAAAAGGAAGTCCAGATCGCGCTGCAACGCAACGCTTCGAACGCTGCCAGCGAACTTGTCGGCCTGTCGCACATCGTGAACGGTATTCCGCTCATCGCGCACAACCTGGGTGACGCGAATGGCGATTTCTTGCAAGCCGTCGCGGATTCCTTGAAGGGCCGCTTTAAGGGAGTCGTTGTTCTCGGCGGCGGTGCTGAAAACGCAGTCGCGCTGGTCGCCACCGTGTCTTCCGAATTCACGACCAAAGTCCAAGCGGGAAAGATCATCCAAGCCATCGCGCCTGTTGTCGGCGGCAAAGGCGGCGGCAAACCGGACAACGCCCGTGGCGGCGGCAAGGACGCTAGCAAATTGGATGAAGCGCTGGCGAAGGCAAAGTCGTTGCTTGGCTAGTGGATGGTGGCAATCCTCGCGCTGCGAGGATTGGTCGGTCGCAGCGCGACCGACTCTACCAGAACTGCCGGAAGGTCGGTTTGCGAATCCTCGAAATAAGCGAGCATTGTGGTTGATTGGTCACTTCGCGCTTTACATCGGGGCGAGGGCGGATTTCTCTTTGCCCTAATTAGAGGTGACCATGAACAAATCCTTCGCTCGACTCCTGTTAATCTCCCTGCTTATTCCGATGGCGGCATGCGACAAAAAGCAGTCGCCGCCGGAGAAAGCTCCCGAAACGGCACCAACGCCAGCTGCCAGCACGCCGGGCAAGTTCGCACCCGCGCGCCAGACGACGTTTGCTGAAGTCACAAGCCAGCTCGATCCGGGCGGCGACCTCTTTGTTTACCTTTCCACTGATCAATGGCTGGCGGGGCTGTCCACGAACGTTGCTTACCTGCGCGACATCGTGACGAAGCTGCCGGATGTCGAGATCGGAAAACAGGAGGAGGTCAACGCCTTTTTCGCGCTGATGGAGAATGCGGTCAAAGGCAGCGGCGTGGAAGCGCTGACGGGCGTCGGCATCAGCAGTGTTCAGATCACACCGGAGTTACATCGTACCAAAATGATTCTGCATCACCGGCAAGGGCAGGGCGACGGATTGTTGTGGAATGTGATGGGCAAGCAGCCGCACGCGCTGACGGGGTTGGATCTGTTGACGACCAATACGGCCTTCGCGGCTTTTGGCGACATTGATCTGAAAATCATATGGGAAGCCGTTCAAAACAGGATCGGGAAGTCAGGTCTGCCCAACACGGAAGTGGTGCAAAAGTGGCCGGAGTTGTTTGAGCAGCAAACGCAGATGTCGTGGGACAAGCTGCTGGCGTCGTTTGGGGGTGAGGTTGGCATGGCGCTGACCCTTGATGCCGATCACATGGTTAACCTACCGCTCGGCGAGAAGGCGCAGTCCATTCCCGAGCCGGGACTGTTGATCGTTGTGAAGGTGAACGATGATTTGATTTTCGATCGCATTAGCGCGGAGTTGAAGAAAAACCCGAACGTAAAGGTCACCGACGAAAATGGCCGCAAGCAGTGTGTGATGCCCGTGCCGCTGCCAGTGCCGATCGATCTACGAATCACGCTGGCCAGCGCCGAAGGCTATCTGCTGATTGCCAGTTCACCCAAGTTGGTGCAGGACGCCTTGGCAGTGCGTTCCGGCAGTCGGCCGGGATTGCGAAAATCCACCGAGTTTGCGGCCCTGGCGAAGCACCTGCCGGCTGAGGGCAATCAGTTCGTTTATGTGGACCGGCGGGTATCCGAGACGATTATGGAGTTTCAGAAGCAAGCGTTGGGTTCGGAGAATCTGCAAGCGGGTCAGCGGGAAATCGTGGAAAAGCTTTTCCTGAAACAGGGAGTGTCATTCGGATTGTCGATCGGCGGCCATACGGCTACTGGCTGGCAGAACACTTCGGTTGGCAACCAAAGTACATCCGCGGCGTTCCTCGCGGCGCCGGCGATTCCGGCGGTCGCGGTAGCCTCCGCCATGGTTTTGCCCGCGCTGGCCAAGGCGAAGGAGCGCGCGCAGTCCATCAACTGCGTCAACAACATGAAGCAACAAGGCCTGGCGTTTCGCATGTGGTCGATGGATCACGGCGACAAGTTCCCGTTCAACGTGGCCGCGGACAAGGGTGGAACATTGGAGTTCTGCAGTCGCGGAGCGGACGGGTACGATCGCGGCAGTTACCGGCATTTCGTGGCCATGGCAACCGAGTTGAACACCCCAAAAATCCTGGTGTGTCCCGCGGACCCCGGCACGAAAGCGGCGGCGGATTTCCAAAGTTTGCTGGCGGGAAATGTCAGTTATCGCGTGCGCTCGGGTGAGAAAGTGGACGAGACGAACCCGACTGAAGTGATGATCTATTGTCCAATTCATCAGCATGTTGGTTACGCGGATGGATCGGTGAAGCAAGGTGCGGGGAAGAAGTAGATCCGGCAAGCTGGCGAGAGCAAGGCGGCGGCGGCGACAGCTGCGTGGGAACAAGAGCCAGCTTCGCACCTCCTATTACACGAGCATCGGGACGATGCTTGAACATCGATCAAGTATGTACCATCCGCACGTGACGCGTCGCTTAAGCTCATTTCGCCTTTGCTGCTTCCTGACTAGTTTGCTTGCCAGTCCGGCCGGAATGATGGCGGCGGATTTCAACGTCACCTCGCCAGGTTTCTTTTTTAGCATTAATGGCGAGAACACGCCCACATTGACGCTGGTTCGCGGGCGGACTTACACCTTTGCAGTGGACACAGCTTGCGGGCTTCACCCGTTTCGCATCAACAGCTCGGGCACGGTCAACAATTCGATCTGTACTGGCACGCTCACCTACACTGTGCCCGCCGCGGCAGTTAATTATACCTATGATTGTGGTGTGCATGGGGCGCAGATGCAGGGCCCCATCATCACGATTGAGCCACCGCCACCGCCCCAACCGCCCACGGTCAAAATCCTCCGCCTGGCGGTGAGTACCAATCTGACCGTGACTTCCACCGGTACGAACACCTGGACCGTGAATCCAGAGTACTCAACCAATCTGCTCACCACGAACTGGTACTCGCTGACCGTGCAGAGCAATCGCTTCGTCGGCGGTACGAATGAGACCTACTGCGGCAAACCGTCGGGCAACAACGTCTTCATTCGCATCCGGTCCTTGCCGTTGCCGAATTGAGGTGATGCCCCGTCGCCGGACAAAACCACCAACCCCCCCGCGTTCGGTGACGAGGGCGTCACTAGCACAGGGCATCCCAGAGCTTTCGCGGCCGCGCGAACTCTGCAAAGCTGGCGCATGATTCAATACCGGCTGGGCAACGATCTCGACCTGGATTCCGTCATTGAACTTTATCGAGCTTCCACCCTGGGTGAGCGCCGGCCGGTGGATGACCGGGAGCGCATGCGGCTAATGCTCGCACATGCGAATCTGGTTGTGACCGCTTGGGATGGTGAACAACTCGTCGGCATAGCGCGTAGTGTCAGTGATTTCAGCTACGCCACGTATCTTTCCGATCTTGCAGTGCGATTGTCGCACCAGAAGCAGGGCATTGGGCGGGAACTGATTCGCCGCACGCAGGCGGCGGGAGGGCAGGCGTCGGTGATCCTGCTTTCAGCGCCGAAAGCCGCGGGGTATTACCCGCGCATCGGCATGAAACAGCACCCGTCGGCGTGGTGGCTCAAGGCAGATGAGAAGTTGCAGTGATGAATCAATACGGTCCGCGGATGTGCTCCGTGACCTCGTGCTGATAGAACTCGGACAGCCGCCGCTGCAACTCCTCCGTTAGTCTGGGCAAGCTGGAAACGCGCGCGTTGGCCAAGGCTTGTTCCGGCTTGCTCGCGCCGGTGATGACGGTTGAGACCGCATCGTGATCGAGAATCCAGCGTTGCGCCATGTCGGCCATCGTCATTCCCGCCGGCACGAGCGGCTTCAACGCGTCCGCCAGTTCCACGCCTTTCTCGAAGGGGAGGCCGGCAAATGTCTCGCCGACGTTGAAGTGCTGGCCGTCGCGGTTGTAATTGCGATGGTCATTCGAGGAGAAATTCTGCGTCCTGGTCATCTTCCCACCCAGCAAGCCGCTGGCAAGTGGCAGGCGTACGATGATGCCCACGCGCTTTTGCTTGGCCTCGGCGAAAATGGTGTGAATGGGCTTCTGGCGAAAGATGTTGAAGATGATCTGAAGTGAACAGAGTCCATCCTGGGCGAGACAGACCTTGGCTTCGTCCATGGACTCGACGCTGGCGCCCCAGTTTCTGATTTTGCCCTCGCGCTGAAGCTGGCGCAACCAGTCGAAAATCTCGCCGCGCTGCAAAACCGCCGGTGGCACGCAGTGGAGTTGGGTCAGGTCGAGCGCGTCCACACCCAAACGTTTCAAGGAGGCTTCGGTGGCGGCGCGCACGCCGGCCTCGGTGTATTTGTCCGGGTAAAGATCGGACATGCGGCCCAGCTTGGTGGCGACGAAGAATTCGCTCCGGCGCTCCTTCAAGAATTTGCCAATCAGCGTTTCGCTGCGACCCAAGCCGTAAACATCCGCTGTGTCGAGGAAGGTAATGCCGGCATCGGCGGCGCTGTTGAGAATTTCGAAGGCGCGTTGGTCGTCGAGATTCCCCCAGTCGGTGCCACCGAGCTGCCAACAGCCCAGGCCGATCTCGGAGACGCGATGCTGGGTCGGACCAAACGGGCGGGTGTTCATAGTTTACTCCGCGGCGGGCGGTGGCTTAATCCACGCGCGCTTCCTTGCCCTTTTCGATGGTCCGAATGATGGCGGTCGAGCCAGGAACTTTGCCGTCGGTGACCGGCTCGGTGCGTCCGCCAAGATGCTGGCCGAGAAATGCCTCCGACCGTGCGTTGAAATCAATCCGGTTTTCCGGGCGCGCAAAGCCGTGGCCTTCGTCGGGATATACTGCGTAGGTGACGCTGCCGTGGTTTTTGATGATGGCGTCCACGATCTGTTCGGACTCGGACTGCTTCACCCGCGGATCGTTCGCCCCCTGGCCGATGAGCAGCGGGCGCACAATCTTGTCCGCCTGGTAGAGGGGCGAGGCGTTCTTGATCAACTCGGCGTCCTTCGGATCGTTAATGTCGCCGACGCGGACGGAGAACTGGGCCATCATGGGTTTCCAATAGGGAGGAATGGTGTTCAGCAGCGTCCGGATGTTGGAAGGACCGACAATGGCCACCGAACAGGCGAATTTGTCCGGCGTGAAGGTGACGCCAGCCAAGGCTGAGTAACCACCATACGAGCCGCCGTAAATGGCCACGCGCTTCGGGTCGGCGTAACCCTCTTTCACCGCCCAGTCCACGGCGTCAATCAAATCGTCGTGCATCTTCAAGCCCCATTGCTTGTTGCCGGCATTGAGGAATTTCTTGCCGTAGCCGGTCGAGCCGCGGAAGTTGACCTGCAAGCAGGCGTAGCCACGGTTGGCGAACCACTGGGCGTAGGGATTGTAACCCCAGTTATCGCGCGCCCACGGACCGCCATGGACGAACAGCACCATCGGCAGATTCTTCGCCGGTATGCCCGGGGGCAGGGTAAGGTAACTATTGAGCTTCAATCCATCGCGAGCGGGGACGACGACAGCCTTCATCTCGGCGAGCGTGAGGTTTTCAAGTTTGGGTTGCGCCGTGAACAGGAACGTGGATTTTTTCGCGCTTCGATCCCAGGAATAGAATCGCACCGGACCGCGATCCGACGTGTAGCCAACGAGCCAGGTTTTGTCGGCGCGATCACGGCTGATGATCGAGAAATCGCCATCATGTACCTTGGCGAGCGCATCGAAGTCGCTTTGCACGGATGAATCAATGACCTTCCATTGGCGGCGGCCCGGCTCGAAGCTGATGGCTTCGACAATCTTTGTCTGCGGATGGATCATCACGTCGCCGCTGTCCACTTCCGGTGAGTGAGCGATCAATTTCTCCGCGCCCGTCGCGATGTTGCGTTCGAGCACACGGGCAGTGTCGCTGCCGATGGAGCTTTCGATGAACAAGGACTTGCCGTCCTTGGTGAATTCCAGCGCGCCGAGATTTTCCTCCGGGCCCACCTTCATCCACGAGCGCCACGGGGACTTCACGTCGTCGCGCACGCGAATCTCTGTGCCGCCGTCGGTGGTCTGCACCTGGCCGACACGAACCTTCATATCATCGTCTGCCATCCAGCCCGCGACGTCGCCGGGGTTTTCCACATCGAACACCAGCGCGCCCGTTTCCAGGTTCAGCCGGTAAACATCGAACGTTTCGCGTTTGCGGGCGTTTAGTTGCACCAGGATCTCGTTGGGAAACTTTTCGTCCATGGCGACCAAGCCGGCGCGCACGCCTTGAATCGGCGTGTAATCACGGACGTTGCCGGTGGCCAGGTCCACACCGTGGATGTGGAAATTCTCATCGCCATCGGTGTCCTGCATGTAGAGCACCGTGCGATTGTCCTCGGCCCAGAAGTATTGGCGGATGCCCCGCTTCTTGTCGGCGGTTATTATTTTGTCATCATCCTTGCCGATGGTCTTGACCCAGACTTGCAGGACGTTGTTCTTATCCGGTGCAATCCAGGCGAGCCGCGTGCCATCGGGCGAGAGCCGGGGCGAAGTACGCACGGGATTTCCAAACAGCACATCGCGGGAAATGAGCGGTGGCAGTTCGGCGAGAGCGGGGGAAGTGGCGCAAAGGGATAGCACAGTCATGGCGAAGCTGAGGGTGGATGATTTCATGCCCGATGAAATGCCAAGCCAGGCGACTGATAGCAAGCGGGAAGGGGAATGGGCGTGCCGAGGATTGGCTGGCGTTCAGCCCGGCTTGGGATAGCCTGCCCTTATGCCCGTCCACCTCCACGTGCCTGGTCCGCCGTTGAGCCTGTTCGTCGAGAATTTCTGGTCGGTCATGCAGCGCCCTTTGACTAACGAGTTCTCCCAGTATTCGCGACTCTGCCCATTGTGGTAACCGGCGGTCACCAACCAACCCCAATCAAACCATGAAAACGCTTTTCCGCTCCCTTTCGGCAATGCTACTCGCAACCTTCACGCTCGCCGCGGATGAACCTTTGCTCGCGCTGGCCGGCAACGACCCCGTGGCACTTTCCCAAGGCGTGGAAGCAACGGGAAAGGAAGACCTCGCCGTAATTCATGGACGCTATCGCTACTTGTTTACCAAAGCGGAGAACAAGCAGAAGTTCGAGTCGGCGCCCGACAAGTACGGCATCCAATTCGACGGCTACTGCATGAAGATGGGGCCATTGAGCGGGCGCGGCAGTCCGGACCGGTGGTTTTTGGCGGATCAACGCATCTACTTGTTTGCCTCAGACAGTTGTCGCGACAAATTCAAGGCCGATCCTGCCGCGTTCACGGATCGCGCCGACGCACCTCCAACCGGCACCGAGGCGGACAAGCGGCGCGGGCAGGAGTTGATCAAGCGCGCCTTGGAAGGTTTTGGCGGGGCGGACAAGGTGGACGCATTGCAGAGCATTCGTTGGGAGGCGCGCACGACTTACGAGCAAGCAGGCAAGAAGACGGACATTATCCAGGCGACCACCATGGCGCTGCCGGATCGGATGCGGCTGGATTACAGTTACGGCAAGTTTAGCGAAAGCCACGCGCTGGCAGATGGCCAGCTGGTGGAGATCAGCTCGAAAAATGAAGTGACTCCGATGCCCGCCGATGTGCGCGATTACGTGCAACGACGGCTGTATCATGAGCCGTTGGCGCTGCTGCGGGCGCGCAATCAACCGGGCTTCGTGGCGTTCGCCGCCGGTTCAGGCGAGGTGAATGGGCAAAAGGTGGAGTGGCTGAATTGCGGCTACCGCGGCGCGACGACGAAGCTGGGTATTGATCGGAAGACGGGGCGGATTCTGGCGGCGGTCTACCACGGGCGCACGCCCTCGAAACTAGGTAAAATCACAAAGTCGTTTTCGGACTTCAAAGCCAGCGAAGGCGGATTGTTGATACCTCAGGATTGGACCGTCGCCTTCGACGGGAAAGCGGCGCCGGCAGAAAATCCCACGGCCAAATCCGTGGCGCTCAATCCTCCATTGGACGCGCGGTCGTTTCCCAACGCGAACTGAAGTGGAGTGGTGACCGACTCCGGGCTTGCCACGCTGCTTTGGGAGCTGTCAATTTCCCGGCATGAGTGATGGGACGAATGTCTCCGGCGTAACATCGGCAACCGAGGCGCCGGTTATCTCCATGTTTGAGTCGGGAAAGGAAAAAGAGAACCACCGTTGGACCCTCACGCTGCATCCCTCGCATTTGACGCTGGCGGATGCGCCGGGAGCGCATCCCTATGTGATTCTGCGCGAGCAAATCATGAAGACGGCCGTGCTGCACGAAGGCATCCGTTGTTTTACGGTCGAGCATCCGCGCAAGATCATCTTCAAGCTGGCGGCGCCAGACGTGGCGAAGTTGGCCGACTGGATCGGGGTGTCGTTTCTCGGTCGCTTCTTCCTCCAACGCCGTTACCGGATGATCCTCCCCTGGGCGTGCCTGTGGATATTGAGCGGACTGGTTTCGCTGGTGCCAGCGGCGGATGGCGGCACGGGATCGGGCTTTCAAGTGTCGAGTATCGCGTGGGGACTGGTGTTGGTGGGCGCGTGGGCGATGTCCAAATGGCGGCCGCATCCCGGGTTGTTCCTGGTGGACGCGTTGTGGTTTAGCTGGGTCGGAATCAACCTCAGCCTCAGCATATGGCATGGACAGAGTCGGTGGTGGCTATTACTGGTGGTCCTCCTATTGTGGCTAGGGTTGGTCGGTTTTAAGCATTTCTTCCGCTTTCGGGGAGTGAAATTGTTGCCCGAACCGGGGAAATTATTTTGAACAATTGCCGGAAGTGGTACATCCTATCCTCCGAGCAAAGTGCTTAAGTCAACAACACGGAAAATACTAGTTATGAAGAAACTCCTGATGATCCTTACGGTGACTGCGTTTGCGGTCGTGGCCAATGCCGGTGAAGCCTGCTGCGCGACCAAGAAAGAAGTCGCTGCGACCACGTGCTCAGCCACCACTGCCAAGGCTGCCACCTGCTCGGCCCAAGCGGCAACCTGTTCCGCCAAGGCGGCCAGTTGCTCGGCCAGCGCTGCCTCCTGCAATGCGAAGAATGCACAGAAGGTTGCGGCCAAGCAACTCAAGAGCCCGCGCCACGCGAGCCAGTCCTAATCGTCTTTTCCATTTGCACCCCGCGTGAGCAATCACGCGGGGTTTTTTGTTATCCGCCTCAGAGCCGGGCGACCAGCAGTTCGCGCTGGAAAATCAGTTCCTTCGGCAGGTGCGAGTAAAGCTTCATGAAGAGTTCATCCTGGGAAAGCAGTTCGCGGCGCCAGTCATCGTAATTAATGGACTGGGCTTGTTCCAATTGGTCTGCGCTGAAACCATCCATGCCTTCGAGGTCAAAACTCTTCGCGCCCGGCACCCAGCCGAGCGGAGTTTCATTGGCGTCGGCCCGGCCCCGGCAGCGATCCACAATCCACTTGAGCACGCGCATGTTTTCGCCGAACCCGGGCCAGATGAATTTTCCGTGCGCGTCCTTGCGAAACCAGTTCACGTGGAAAATCCGCGGCGGATACTTGATGAGCTTCCGCATGATGATCCAGTGCCGGAAATACTCGCCCATGTTGTAGCCGCAGAAGGGCAGCATCGCCATCGGATCGCGCCGGACTTGTCCCAGTCCGCCCACTGCCGCCGTCGTCATTTCCGAGCCCATCGTGGCGCCGATGTAAACGCCGTGAATCCAGTAAAACGCCTGGTACACCAGCGGCATCGTATCTGCGCGCCGGCCGCCAAAAATGATGGCGCTTATGGGCACGCCGTGGGGATCGTGGACTTCCGGCGCCAGCATCGGGTTGTTCGCCATGGGCGTGGCAAAACGGCTGTTCGGGTGCGCGGCTTTCTCCTTTGAGTCGGGCGTCCACCGGTTTCCCCGCCAATCCAGACACTCCGCCGGCGGGGGATCGTCGTGGCCCTCCCACCAGACGGTGCCGTCGGGCTTGAGTGCCACATTGGTGAAAATCGTATCGCGCTGGAGCATCGCCATCGCATTCGGATTGGTGGCGCGACTCGTGCCCGGGGCAACGCCAAAGTAACCCGCCTCCGGATTGATTGCGTGCAACCGGCCGTCGTCGGCGGGTTTCATCCACGCGATGTCGTCGCCCACGGTCCAGACTTTCCAGCCCTTGAAATGCGGTGGCGGCACCAGCATCGCGAAGTTGGTTTTGCCGCACGCACTCGGAAACGCCGCGGCCACGTAAGTTTTTTCGCCCTGCGGCGATTCCAGGGCGAGAATCAACATGTGCTCCGCCAGCCAGCCCTCCCGGCGGCCGAGATATGAGCCGATGCGCAGTGCGAGGCACTTTTTCCCGAGCAACACGTTCCCGCCGTAATTTGAACCGACTGAAATGATCGCATTGTCCTGCGGAAAGTGGGCAATAATGCGGCGCTCTGGATTTACGTCCAGCATGCAGTGCAGGCCGCGATTGAAATTGGCGCTAGCACCAAGATGCTCGCTCGCCACGCGGCCCATGCGAGTCATGATCCGCATGCTGAGCGCCACGTAAATTGAATCAGTCAGTTCAATGCCGACCTTGGACAAGGGCGAACCGGGCGGCCCCATGAGATAGGGAACGACATACATGGTACGACCGCGCATGGCGCCCGCACACCAGTCCTGCAACCGGGCGTACATTTCGCTCGGCGCACACCAGTTGTTGGTCGGTCCGGCTTCCTCATCGGTCGGGGTGCAGATGTACGTGCATTGTTCCACGCGCGCCACGTCGTTGGGATTCGACCGGTGGTAATAGCAGCCGGGCAGTTTTTCTTGATTCAACCGGATGAGCACGCCGCTGGCGACGGCTTGCTCGGTCAGGAAGTCTTTCTCGGCCGCGGAACCATCACACCAAAAGATTTTGTCCGGCTGACAATGCCGGGCCTGCGTTTCCACCCAATGGCGGACGGATTGATTCTCGACATAGCAATCACCAAACGTGGGCTGGCTCATAGGGCGTGGGGCAGGGCGATTTGAGGGGTGGACGCTGGTCGCGATCACGACGGCAGATTACACCGCGTGCCCTGGATTGCCACGTGCAAAAATGTCATATGACTCCACCGGTGAGTGAATTGGCTTTTTGCTCGTCATCCTGGCCGGGTGCGCTAGCTTTTCGGTTCATGAAGCTGGCGTTGTGCTTCGAAATCTTGCTACTGGTGATCGCGGGTATCCCGTCTGAGGTTCGCGCCCAGGAAGGCACAAACCAACCCGCCCGCTCCTTGCCGGGCCAGCTCAAGGTTGTTCCCCCAACGCAGGAACCAATCGCAGCTCCGCCGGTGTCCCCGCCGTCGTTTCAGGGAATCACGCGACCGATGGTGTTGCCGGCGTCGCCGGCCCATGAACTCACCGACGGCATACTTGTGTTCGATCGCGAAGTGGCGGAGACCTCGGTGACGGATGGCGCACCCGAAGCGCGATTTTTCTTCAGCTTCACGAATGTTTCATCCGCAAACCTTACCATTACTAACGTCGCGTTATCATGCGGTTGCACGGCGGTTGAATTGCCGCCGTTGCCGTGGGTGCTTAAACCCGGGGAAAGCGGCCGGCTACCTGTCACCCTCGAAGTCGCCGGCAAAAGCGGCGTGGTGGCCAAGAGCCTGCAGGTGCGGACCGATCGTGGCGTGAAAACCATCATCGTCAAGGCGGACGTGCCGCCGCCCGCCGATGGCGAGTGACCGCGCAATTCTTGACTCATCCCGCTTGGATTCTATCATGCCCGTTCTGTGAATTCTTGAATTCAGGAGCAGATTCATCCCTTCCTGATTTCCTGATTTCCAAATTGAAATCGAACTATGACCAAGATTCAGAACATTGTGGCGCGCGAGATTCTTGATTCGCGCGGTAATCCAACCGTGGAAGTGGACGTGACTTTGCAATGCGGCACAACCGGCCGCGCCGCCGTGCCCTCGGGCGCGAGCACCGGTGAACATGAAGCGGTGGAACTCCGCGACGGCGTGAAGAATCGCTATCTCGGCAAGGGCGTGCAGAAAGCCGTCGCCAACGTGAACACCAAGATTGCCAAGGCTCTGCATGGCGTGGATGCGTTGGATCAGATCACTGTGGACGCCACGATGCTGAAACTCGACGGCACGGAGACCAAGTCCAAGCTCGGCGCGAACGCCATTCTCGCCGTCTCGCTTGCGAATGCCCAAGCCGCCGCCAGGTGCCTCGGGGTGCCGCTGTTCAAATACATCGGCGGACCAAATGCCAAGGTGCTGCCCGTCCCGATGGCCAACGTCATCAACGGGGGCGCGCACTCCGACGCACCGATTGATTTCCAGGAATTCATGGTCATGCCGCACGGGTTACCGACGTTCAGCGAGGGCTTGCGCGCGATCACTGAAATTTTTCACGCGCTCAAGAGTGTGTTGAAGAAGCGTGGTCTCAGCACCGCCGTCGGCGACGAAGGTGGTTTCGCGCCGAAGCTCAACAGTGTGGAAGACGCGCTCGATTCCATGTCGCTGGCCGTGAGCAACGCCGGCTACAAACTCGGCAAGCAAATCTACTTCGCCCTCGATGTCGCCGCGTCGGAGTTTTACAACCACGACGGCACCTACACCTTCAAGAAGTCCACTGGCAAGACCGTCACCGGGGTTCAACTCGTGGACTTCTATGCCAAGCTCGTGAACAAATATCCCATCGTCAGCATCGAAGACGGCTGCGCCGAAGGAGACTGGAAGCATTGGAAGATGCTCACGGACAAGATCGGCGACAAGGTCCAGCTTGTCGGCGACGACTTGTTTGTCACCAACGTAAAGTTCCTCCAGAAGGGCATTGATACCGGCACGGCGAATTCGATTCTCGTGAAGGTGAACCAGATTGGCTCACTCACCGAAACCCTCGATGCCGTCGAACTCGCGCAGACGAACAGCTACACGGCGGTTCTCTCGCATCGTTCCGGGGAAACGGAAGATTCCACGATTGCCGACATCGCGGTCGCGACAAACTGCGGCCAGATCAAGACCGGCTCCCTCAGCCGCTCCGACCGCCTGGCCAAGTACAACCAGTTGCTGCGCATCGAACAGATTCTGGGCAAGAACGCCGTTTACGCAGGCAGGAACGCGCTGCCGAAAGCACGCCGGTAATTGCGTGGCTGCGTTCGTGAGAACGCGGCCATTTGAAATCAGCCGCCGTCTCACGACGGCAACCACAAAGTCACTCCCGGAAGTCAGTGATGGCTTCCGGGTTTTCGAATCTTGAGCATAAAACCCATCGCGCCAAGCGATTGGTCACGGACGATCGACAACCGCGAGATAGACTTGGCTGCGTGAATCAGCCAGAGCGAGGTACAGCTGCTTGGCATCTTCGCCAATGAAGGAGAAGGCGAATCCGCCGGTGTGCAGGGGAAGATCCTTGCTGATCGTGAACTGACCATCGCCCTTGCGTTGCAGCCACAAAAGCCCTTCCGGCGTGGCGCACAGGAGTCGTTCGTCTTCAAGCTCAGCCAGGATTTCGAATGGCCGGGCAAGTGATAGTTTCATGTCCGTCGCCTGCTCTCCGGATACGACGCGATAGTTCGCGAATGGTGCGGCAGTCTGGTAGATCCAGTCGCCATTCTTCAATGCGATCACCGGCTTGCCGGTGTTGAACAGCCGCTTCGACGCACCAGGCCCAGTCACCACGCGGCTGCTCATGAGTGTTTCTTCAAGATAAAAGTCGCCTCGCGCCCGATGGAACACCGGCGTGACGCCGAGTCCACCCATGGGCCACTGGTCAGCCGTGGTCACTTCCACGCCATCACCGATGGGAGCAGCCCAGAGAAAGCCGATGCGTGATTGAGACGAGTAAGCATCCGAACCGAATGGATTGCAGATCAACATCTGATACCCGTTCGTTCCACTGAATGGGCCCAGCAGAGCCAGTTTTCTGGAAGGAATCGTCAGCTTCAGTTGCAATCCAAGTGGCTTGCCATCGCGATACACCTCGACCTTGTCGCGATCGTTTAGCCACAGCAAATCGTTCATGCGACACAAAGAGGGGTTGAAATGGATCGAGTGAATGATGCTGTTGAGATAGCGGAAGCCAGGAGGCTGGCTTGCGGCGGGTGCGGCATTGAACAGCAGGGAATAATTCTTTTCTGCGAGTTGGTGCAGGCCTATTCCCAATGTGGCGGCCTGCCCATTCTCGATGATAAATGCGCCCTGCTCGTCACGGTCTTGCACGGTGCCCAGCACGCAACCGTTGCTGCCAGCCAGCAAGGTGGTACTGAGAGGAAGATTGGTCAGGCAGCGGAATATTTTCCCGTCCTCGCGACAGTAGAGGTCCAGCTTGGCATCAATCTCAGCAGCGCCAAAGGTCCGCTCAGGTGCTCGAGCAAGCGTGGTCACGCTCATTGAACGGGGTGGAGCAGCGGAAAGTTCGGTTTGGGCCCGCACGGCGGCTTCGCAACCAGCCAGGCTTCCGGCAGCGGGGCCGATGGCGAATTGAGGAGGCACAGTGGGGCAGAACCAGATGCGATGCGCCGAGTCCATGATGGGATAATGCGCAACCGGGAACAAGCGTTGGATCGGTGAAAGACTGCGCGGGATCGTCGGGCGATAGACCCAGAACTTCTCGCCATAGCTTGCCCGACCCACGATTACCCAGCCTCGGGCAGACTTATTGAACGACCCGGAACTTCCGCCCGCAGCGGCGGACTCCCCGGAACTGAAGAAAATGCGGCCCTCGTTGTCGCTGCCCACTACCTGCTCCATCCATTTCATTTCGTCCGAACGATCCAGCCACTCGAGTTTTCCATTGCTCAACCGCGCCAATCCTTCGAACGGAAAGAAGAACATCTCCTCACCCGTCGCGGTCTTGAAGATCTGACATGCCGAAGCAAGCGTCTCGTGCTCGTAGGCGAACAAGCGCTGGAGGTGACCGCGGTCATCAAGCCGGAACACACCGCGCCGGGCTTTCCAGTCGGTGTCCACGAAGCTGGCTTCGAGGATCACCTCGGTTTCTTTCTGGGTGATGAGTTGCGGATTTCGAATCCACTGGCCGTCGAAATACTGGTAGCCATCCCGTATCAGTTCCGCCAGACGGGTTGGCGTGACTCCCAAATCGCCTGCTCTGACCTCCTCCAGGATTCTCAGGAAATCTTTCAGTGCTGCGTTGACCCGCTCCTGACCGGGAGTGATTGGTTTCGCTTCCAGTGCGTTGCGGGCTGAAAGCGCGGCATATTCGTACCGGCTGTTGGGATCGCGGACATTCCGGAATGCGGTAACCAGGGCTTGCGAGTGTTCGACAGGATATTCCGTGGCCGCTTGCAGGGCGGGGCCAAACTTTTCCCGGTCCTGTTGTTGCCAGGCATCGAGGAAAGATTTCATTTCCTGGTCCGTGGGGGCCGGCGGGCAATTCGTGCGCAGGCTGACCAATTTTTCGGCAACCGCAAGGTAGCGCCCATCCGTCAACGGCAGCAACGCCTGCAAATTTTTCCCCAGCTCGCGATAGCCCTTGAAGCGGGATTGTTTCAACCCCTGGGAATCTTTCAACGTGACGACCAAATCGTTGTTTTGATCATAACCGGTCGTTCCGGGCGGACGAGTCACCATCACCGCCCCGGAGCCGGATTTGAACACCTTGGCCGGTTCCCATGTTGTCGGCACTGTGACTTGCGAATTGGTCGAGCTATCCAGTTTGATGCCGCCTTGAATAACAAACCCCCAATCTGAGCCAGTCCAGAAAATCTGCTTGGGAACTTTGTCGTAGGAAAAATCCAGAAGCTCGACTCGTGTGGGCTTGATGATCGCAATTGGATAGTTCACGCCTGGCTTCATCGTATCGGCTGGCCGTTGCAGTACGATTGAATCCCCGAAGACGGCGGCCACCGTTCCGAAGCGGCTCACGAGAAACGAACCTTCGTCCTTGAGGTAGGTGTTCCGCCCGCTGTTCCGTTTGAACTCCCCGGCTTGAGCGCCACCCAGAATGCTGAAGATCGGCTTTCCGTCAGGCCGCACGGACAGCGCGGCGATATTGTTGGGGAGCGGCGTGAAGCGTTCCTTCCGCTGTAACTGGTCCTTGATGCCGCGGATGATCAGGTCGTAGGCGTCTTCTTCCTTGAGCACCTCGGCGCGGCAAAGGAACGGGCAAAAGAAAGCAATCAGTAGAAAAATCGCGCTGCCCCGCCAGCGTCGGTGGAATCCGGCAACCATATTTGCCGCAGAGGCTACAGACCCGAACGGCGTCAACAACTCAAAACGCGTTGGTAGTGGTCATGCTGGGGATGATCAACCAGAAATCGCCTTCCAAAGATTTACCGGTTTTCAGTTCCCAGGCCCTGAGTACAGTGCGACGCAACCCGCCGACGGCAAATGGCGTCTGCAGAATCCGGGTGAGGGACGGATCTGAGGCATATTTCAACGCCGCGGCCATGTGCTCCTCGTACGGGAACGGGCCGAAGTTGCCTTGCTCGATACACCGGGCTGCCAGTTGGTCGGCAAAGCCCCGGGCTTCCGTCGCATCCATTTTGGCCTGCAGCGCCGCCAGACATTGCGACCACGCGGTGAGTCGGTGCAAGTATCGCTCGTCATTCTGGCGGGCAATGAACTCGGATGGGAGAGTCCAGCCCGGGAATTCCGCTCGACCGCCGAGATCAGTCAGTGCGCGCAAGTTTGCCTGTTTACGGATCTGGAAGAGTTGTTCCGCCAATCGCCGCGCCTGATCGGGTTTCAGGTACTCGACAAAAACCAGCAACGCGCGGGCATCCGATGTGGTCCCGACGAACTCCCGTTTGCGCCCCATGGCTGCGATGATATTCGTACACGCCGCCTCGACCTGTTCTGGATTCAGGCGACGGGCACAAGCGGCCAGGCAGTTGAAGTGTTCCTTGGTTGGAGGCCGGTTGCCGTTGATGACTTCCGGCAGGGTTAGATCGAGCAGCCGCTGAGCTTGATACGGCGTCATGTTCAAGTTGGTGGCGAGCAGGTTCAAGGACCAGATGGCGAGCGGCCCGGGACGCTGAGTGTAGAAGAGCACCAGCCGGTTACCAACCCGCTCCGTCTGATCTGGCGTCAGTTGTGATGTCAGTTGGGCCAGGCGATGCACGGGCTCTCGGTAATGATCGGGATTCAGGTCTTCATGACTTTCAATCTCAGCGACCAATGGTTCGATCACCCGCTGCATCTGCTCGGGAGTCAGGCGAGCCTTGAGCAGAAACTCCGGTTGGAGCCATCCGGCCATAGTGAAGTAATTGGAAGATTTGCTGATTCGCGACAACACACAGTTGGCGGCGTCGCGCACCGTTTCGTCATCGCAACGATCCAGCAGGGGCGTGATTATCTGCATGAGCAGCCAGCTACGAAAGCCGGGCTGGCTCTTCATGGTATCAATCACCCGCCGGGCGGACGCCATCGTCATGTGATCCGTCAACCGTGGCGCGAGCGCCGTCATGAAGGACACTTCGTGCATCCAACGGCTCTCGTCGAGGTCCTTCAGAAAAACCTCCCAAGCCTCATCGGTCAGTTTGCTAGCGCGCTCGGGAGTCAAGCGGACTGCCAGCGGTGCCACGCGCGGGATCATCCAATTGCGCTGCGCCGTGTTGGGGGTCTCGATGATCTTCTGCATCACGCGATCCAGCCAGACATACGCTTGCTCTTGAGGGATGCGATTGATGATGGCCGGCACAAAATCGCTGGAATACTCCTCCATGCGCTCAGCCTGACGCCGGAGTGCGTCATCGTCCAAACGCTGCGCTAGTGCGCTGAAGGACTTGGTCAGGTCTTTGCGCCGCCAGGTGTCGTGCTCCCGGCTCAAGGCTGCCAGCAATTGGTTGATGGCCTGTTCTGCCTGTTGCGACGACATCACGTCAGCCAAGCCGATCAACGGGTCAGCCCGGTTGCGAAGAATGGTGATGACCCTGGTTACTTGGTTGGAAGCGAGTTCGGAGCGGACCGTCTGCAGGGTTTTTTCGAGCGCCAGAATCCGCGATGCGTTGGTCTGGCTTTCCAAGGCGGAGATGAGCTTGTCGGCGAACCGTTGAGCGGATGCCCCATTCAGCCGGGCTACCACGCGCTGAGTATCTTGCACGCAACGCGAGCCGCTGGCGTTGAATCCGCCGGTGTATTGATTGCGTGCCATCGGATTCTCCTCGGTGAGCAACTGAGTCAGCAGCAAGCCGCCGGCAGTTTCTGAGATTTCCAGCGGCGCGAACTCAACGAGCGGCGCAAACACCCCAAGCGCGATCGCCCGCAGGTCCGGGTCGGTTTCACTCGTGATCAGCGGTGACAACTGTTCGATCACCCGGATGGACTCATTTGATCCGCCACCACTGATAGTGACTGTGGCTGCCGCCAGCACGATGACTTCCGGCGACGGCTTCCGCTCCAGCGCCGGTTTGACCACCCTTTCCCACAGGCGAGCGCGGCGGGTGCCATCCGGATCAAGTTGCAGGGTGGCGTGCAGCAGGAATTCCAAACGGGGCAATGCCAAAGCAGCGTTTGTGGGATTGGCGAACGCAAGTTGCAGCACCTTCTCCTGAATCCGCAGATCGTTCGTGCACAAATGGCGGAGCGCTTCAGCGTCCTGCACTGAGAATCCCGGCTGTGAACTGAGACCGGAAAAAATCGCCTGACTCAGCCGCGCTTCCTCGCGCAGGACCTTCGTGACGCGTACGGTCACAATGGCGAAAGCGATAATTGGAATGAGCCAGACCCAGCGCCACCGCGCCGGCATTTTTCTGCCGATTAGAACTGCCGAGCCGAGCAGGACGATGCCGATCAGAATGCCTGCCAGGAGTAATTGTTGTGGATCAAATTGGAGAATTGTTGCCACGCTTCAGTCTTTGCCCGGGCCAGAGCGTGCCGTGCGGCTATCGAAGGGTCAAGTGTGAGCCCATTGGCCTACAGTTAAGTCGGGCATTCTCTGCCGGCAATTTCCGAGACGCCGGCGCCGGAGAATCGCGTGGGAGTTATTTCGCCGATTCGGTTGCCAGCATCTTGCGCCACTGTTTCTGGCCGTTGGTCAGCAGGCTGCCGGGTTGCGCGGACAAATAGTCATAGGCAGTCGGATTTTTTGCGGCCATGGCTGCGAAAGTGTCATAGGTCACTCCGTCCCGCCCCGGGAAAACAGGTTGGTTGTTAGTAAGGTTGTAAAAGCGTGCCCAATAAATCTGAGTTGAGCTGGGGTCGGAAATAAAGGTGTTGCGGCCGTCCAGCCGGGTGCGCCGCAGGCCCGGGACCTTCGAATGTTCCAGCCATGCCAGCCCGCTCTCGATGGCGGTCACCAGTTCCGGCGCCGGATTGGTGATGCTCATCAGGAATTTCAAGATGCCCGCGCTTTCCATTCCGCTTAGGGTCGCAGGCTCCATTTTCCGGGCGGGAGCGGGTTGCAAGGTCAGGGCATCATGTTGGGCGCACCAGACTGTCAATTTTTCCTGCTGGTGCACCTGCGTGCTCAGCACGCAATGGAGGCCGGCCTTGAAAGCGGCAGCCGCGCGTTGTCGCGCCGACTCGTCGAGGAACGCGAAGCGTGCTTCGCCAAGCGTGATGGCGTGAAGCAGTTCTAGGATGCGCGTCATCGCATCGTCATTGAATGTGATGTCGTCATGGTAACCGCCTTCCAGCGGATATACCTGCGGCCATCCGCCGTTAGGGAATTGCGCGGCCAGAATGAAATCGAGTCCTTTGCGGAAAGCTGCCGAGCAATCTGCGCGTTTCGTGGCCAGCCAGACATTGGCGAGGAAATGCAGCTCCTCGGTGGTCGCACGGTTGTCGAACGTGGCCACGTAATGCGCCGGTTTGCCGGGCGCATTTTGCGAAGTGAATTGCATCCCGCGTTGTCGCGGACCTTTGCTGTAGCCATTGTGTTTCGACCATCCGCCGCTGGGTGTCTGATAGGACAGGACCACGGTCGTCAGATTGCTTGCCGCAGGGCCGGCGTACCAAGAAGCGCCCGCCTCGGCGGGCAATCGGAAATCACCGCCGTCGGGTGCGCGCAGCGCATTGGTCATCTTGTTGTCAACGACTTCCGCTTGTATGGCCGCCGCATCAGCGAGCGCGTTGGATTGGGAACGTTCCAGGTACGAGATCCACGCGGCACGTTCTGCTGCGGGCAGGGTATTGATGCGGTCAGCAGTGACTGGCGCCGCGAATCCGCTAGGCCGGGCGAGCACGGCGGCGACGACCAATAACATTCGGAACATGGCGCAACGGTAGCACCGCGCTGCATTGCCTGCCTCCTTGGCTTATGCAAATCACCTTGAAGATTGTGCGATCGAATGGGAGGACCAATCCAGGTTATCTGCCACGGATTGGAGCGCAGGCTGGAGCCGGCATTTACGCCCACTCACAAAGCGACTCGATATGCGCCGCCGAACCATCGCGCAGCCAACCGTCGAGCTGCGCTTGGTCTTTGAGCTGTTGTCCGCGACGACGAGGCACGACCACAAATCGCGAGGCCACTTCCGGCAGTGCCGTCATGTCCACCCACAACTTCTCCCATTGGATGACCGGGAAAACATCCTCCTGGCCGTGGCCCCAGCGTTTCTTCACATCCTTGATGGTGATGTAAGTGGGCACGCGAGCGGCCAGTTTGCGGACAGCGATGGCGACCTTCTCCGGGTCATTCAATTCAGCGCGCGTCAGACCGAATGCGTGAAGCAGCTGATCGATATCAATCCAGCACGTGTTCGAATTGTAATAGGTCAATCGGAATTCATCTTCCTCGCGGGGCAGGGCGAGGCCTTCGACTAGGCGGACCTGGCCGTTGACGCGCGCCAGACCGCCACCCCGATCTTCGAGCCGGCGGGCGATGACTTCAAAAGTAAGTGCCCCGCCACTGGCCAGATGCTGACCGAACATGGCGGGATCAGCATTCGCTCCCAACGTGTCAATGTTGTGCAGCAGCAGGTGCTTCAGGCCTGGCCGGTCGGTGAGCAACTGGGCAAGCACGCCATTGCGGAGCAGATTCGGGATTTCAAACCAGTGACCAACCGGGTGCAGACATTGTGCGGGCAGATTGTCGGTGTAATCAGCGGCCTCGCCGGTTTGTTGCGCCCAATGCATGAGCGCCTGATGCAAGCTTTCACGAACCTTTTGTTGCTGTTCGTCGAGCACCTGCTGCGCGGTTTCTTCCCAGAGAAACCGGAGATCGCGCACGGTGGGCACAAGGCGCAAGCCGATCGCGCGGCCCCGCGAAAGCAAGACTTGGCCGGGATAATCGTGTTGCCGATGCCGTTCGAGGTGGCTCGCTATCGCATCGTGCGTAAGCCAGCTCGTGGTGATGACGTGCGGTATGGTCTCGCCGGCGAGGCGGGAACTGCGGCGGGACTTGGCCAGATGTGTTTCAAGAAATGACCGGTGGCTGCCAGCCAGACGTGCGAAGGGATGCAGCGCTTTCACCACGCCCGCCCCTTGCGTCCAGCGGCTGCCCACGCCCGCAGCCAGCGTCACGATGGCAAGTTCGCCACGCTGAAGTGCTTGCAGACCGCGTTCCTGCAGTTCCGCCGCTGGAGCATTGGTGGCGTCAGTGACGTCGCTCGGCGTGACGTCCTGGATGTCCGCGGTGATGGGCAACCGGTTCTGTGCGAGCCCGATGCGGGCAGCGCGAAGGTCATCGCGGATTTGCTCGTGTTGCGCGCGGTCGAATCCGCTCTGATCCAGGAGGTCTCCCAGACTTTGCGCATCAGTGGCGCGGGTTTGCAGTCGCGGGAGCAGGCGGTCAAATAATTCCGCAGCCATCCCGGTCAACCCAGTCTGCGTGCGGCAGGCTGCGCCAAACTTCTCAAGTTCATTCCGGCGGGCGGCGGTCAATGTCAGGGCGTCCGCCCGCAGCCAGCGGGGAACGTGCATCGCATAGTATCCGCGCGGCAGCAATGCTTCGGCGCCTCGGCGGCAATCTGCCCACGTGCCCCGCTCGTTGATGGCGAAATCATAAACCACTGGCTCCATGGCAAAGGGCAGGGCGGATTCGAGTTCGCTTTTCAGTTCCGACATGATGACCTGCAATTGTTCCTGGGCGCGCATCTTGTGCGCTGGATCGAAAATGAAACCCATGCCGCCCCCCGCCATGCCGCCCAGCATCCAGAAGCCGCGAAAGGCGTCCGGGAATTCGGCGCGGACCCGGGCGATCAGCGATTCCGTAAACTTGTTGGTCGCCCAAGGAATGATGGTTTGGATGGGCTCAAAGAAATTCTGCGAGGTGAGTTCTCCGACCCGGCTCACATCTCCCTGGCGGAGCGAGGTGAGAATGCCGTCGAGAATCTCCCGCGTTTGCAACCGCGCTTGCCATTCGGGCTCGCTGCGCAGGAGATATTTCTCCGTCACCATTTCGAGGATTGGGCCGACGTTTTGCGCCATGCCACCGTGCACCAGCACCAGCGAGTCCTGCAATCGTTGCCGAGTTTCGGGTGCGACGGCGGTGTGATCGAGAATCTCATGCGCCGGCATCAACCGACCGCGGCTGAGACCGAATTCCGGATCGCCGTCGGCAGCTGCCTTACCGGTGATGAGTTTGATGCCTGGCCAGACGCCGCCGGAGTCCTGCCAGCCGCCGCCCGAACCCCCCAGCCATTCGCCCAACAAGGCGCGGGCCAGTACGAGACGGCGTTCCGCTTCGGCCAGCGCGCCGGTGAGGGATTTGGCCTGGCCAGTGGCGCGCATGCAAACGGCGACCAGTGCGGCGAGCAGATTCGTGGAGACCGCGAGCCGCGAACCCTTTGGGATGTTGTTCACGTTGCTGACGAGTTCCAGCCCGCGGCCCGCGCCCACCATGCGATCCAGCAGCGCCGCCAGACTTTGGCCGGAGCCTTCGATCCCCGGTGGCACAATGCCCGCCGCGATGATCGCGGACTTGAGCAAGCCCAGGTAATCGCGCGCGAAATCGAACACCTCGCCGAGATTCTGAATATCGGCGGTCGCACCCAGGTCCACGCTGGTGAGGCGGAGCACCGGTTCATCAATCACGCGCAGATACGCTTCGACCGGTGGCCGGGTGGTCGCGTCACGACCGTGCACGCCAAGGTCAATGGAGACGTTTAATACCCGGGCGCCCTCGGGATAATCCATCGCGAGGAAGAAAATATCGCTCCAGCCGGAGTGGCTCAGGTCCATGCGCACCGGAGTCTGTTCGCAAAGCACGGGATAAGTGCCGTCCGCGGCGGGTTCGATCAGCTCGCGACGCACGCGCAATGGATGATCCGCCGGATGGCCCATGCGGAACATCCATTGATTGCCCTGGACCGTGCGCACGCTACGACGTACCTGGTCCGCGAGGGTTTGAAATGCCAGACGCTGGTAGGCGGCGGCGAGTGCGCTGGCCAGGCCGTCGCTGGGACCTTCCTGCCGTTGGCGCGCGAGGAACTGATCAATGGCTTCTTCAAAACGCCGCTCCAACAGCAGTTGAAAGCCGCGGAAAGGAATGAGTCCCTGACCCGGTTGCGCGCTGACCGGCAGCCGATCCGGGAGATGAAACCGGTGGATGGCGTAAAGAAACAGCGTCGCCCGGACGCGTTCGTACAAATTTTCGCTGCGCTGGCGGAAGGAATTCAGTTCCGCGGCAGCGGCCAGCAATTCTGCTGCGCTGGCCTGGCGGCACAAGGCATCGAGAGATTGATTCCGGATCGCCGCGTCCGGCGACGTGATGATTTGCAGCAATGACAAAGGCATGGGAATTCAGCAGCGAAGCGATTTCAACGCCGGCTGGTGGCGAGCAATTCGACGAGCCCGCCCAGCACTTCATCACGTTCCTGGCCTTCGAGGGCGAGCGCCAATTGCGCCGTGAGCAAACCGTATTTGGCCCCGATGTCGTAACGCCGGCCGCGTAGTTCGGCGGCGAGATAACGTTCGCGGCGCGCCAGCGTCTGAAGTGAACCACTCAAGCTTACGCCGCCGGCGGCGCCCGCACGTGCGACGTCTTCGCCAAGATGATCCATGATCGTGGCCGGCAGCACGTGCAGACCGAAGAAGCACAGGTAGTGGCCGGCGCGCAGTCCGGGCACGATGAGCTTTTGTTCCGCCTCAGTGGGCGTTGGTTTTTCGGCAACTGTGGTTATCTCAAATACTCCTGTGCGGCCGGCAACCAGTCGTCCGCCCACGGCACCGAAAAAGGGCAGCTTGCTTTCATGCGTGGCTGCGACGGCGGATACGGCACATTTCTCGGCCGCGGCGATGGCCACCAACTGCGCGGCGCAGGATGTTTGTTCGCGGCTCACGCATAGGTGATCGCCCACCACCAGCAGGAAGGGATCGCGGCGCGTAAACTCCCGCGCGCACCAGACGGCGTGGCCGTAGCCAAGCGGGGCGGGCTGTTGTTCGATGAAGACCAGGTTGCGGACGGAATTGCCCGCCGCAGCGCGGTAGGCGGCTTCGTCGCCGGGATGAATGACCACCCCGACTTCCGCAATTCCAGCGGCGAGCACCTCCTCGATGAGAATGGCCAGCGCAGTTTTGGCGCGGCCATCGCGGTCCACGAGCGTTTGCAGGGGAAGCGTGCGCTGATTGCGCCCGGCACAAGTGATGATGGCCCGCGGTGGTTGCATAGAGTGTTAGTTGGCAGCGACGAACGCGCTCCACTCTGGAGAATTCGTTCCCCAGCGTCAACGGCGTGGCGCAATGCCGCGAACGGCCCATTACGGATACGCCGCAGCACCGACCACGTTTGGAGGAGCCGGTGTGCACGATTGTGCGCGGCAGGTTCTCGGTCGATCCCGCGATCACGTATTTGTCACGCAGGTGATACTGGGGAGCTTGAGCGCGGTGAGTTAACTGGCCGGCGGGCTAAACTGCGCCTCAGCGGTCGGCATTAATCTCGCGAAACAGCCACGCGCGGGCATGTGTCCAGTAAAGTTTGGCGGTGCGGGATGAGATGCCGAGCACCTCCGCGGCTTCGTCGTTGGTCATGCCCACAAAGTAACGGAGCTTCACCAGCTCTGCCTCCGTTTTGAAATGGGTGGCTAGTTTGTCGAGAGCGTCGTTGAGCGCCAGCAATTGATCATCCGCGGCGGTTGCGGCCAGATCCACGTCTTGAATGTCCACCCGCTGCTGGTCGCCGCCGTGGCGCACCGCGCGTTTGCGTCGGGCGCGATCAATGAGGATGCGGCGCATCGCTTCAGCCGCGGCACCGAAGAAATGGGCGCGGCCATCCCATTGCTTGTTGGCGTCACCGGTCAGGCGCAGCCACGCTTCGTGGACGAGGGCGGTGGGTTGCAGCGTCTGGCCGGCGGCTTCGTTTCCGAGCCGGTGGGCGGCGAGCTTGCGCAGCTCGCTGTACACCAGCGGCAGCAACTGGTCGGCAGCTTTGGGATCGCCTTGTTGCGCCGCCTGCAGGATGCGGGTGACGTCGCTCACTCGCACCACGTTACCGTCCCAAAGCCGGGCGACAACTCTAAACTGACGTACGGTTCACGGCTGAATCCGAATCCGATAGAACCGCCGGTCGGCATTAGCGGCGGCTTCGATGTCGCGATAAACCATCGTGACCGGGCCTTCGCCAGGAATGACGATGGGGCCGGTGCGATCAACGAACTCTTCGGCCAGATGCTCCGTGGCTTGCACGAAGTTGGTTGTCCCGCCGAAGGCTTGCCAGGTGAGCAGGATGTCGTTGCCTTCAACGGCCACGGCGAGGGTGATCGGGCCAGTCTCGAGCGGCGGCCGTTCGACTAAGGGTTCACCGTTGATGCTGTACCCCACGCGCACTGGAGTGCTGTACGCTGAATCACCAACCCAGCTGTAAGCCCGCACGCGATACCAGTAGGTGCTGCCTGGCAGCACGGCCAAGTCGGCATGCGAGGTGTACCCATAGGCGGACTTACTGATTTGCACCCAGGCGCCAGGTGCCCCAGCAACGTCAGGGGCGCGTTCGATCTTGTATCCTTGAACGAATCCCGAGCTGGAATTCCAGTAGAGGGAAATCTGACCGGATGATTCGTAGGCGTTGAGTCCGGCGGGAGTGCCGGGCGGGGTTAACGCAATGCGGATGGCAGTGGTATAAGTGGAAACGCCCAGTCCGCTGAAGGCCCGGACGCGGTACCAATTGGTCGTGAAGGGCAGGGCGTTGGTGTCAGTGAAAGTCGCGTTAAAGTATGAATTGGTGTTGGGTACGGTCGCCAGCAGCCTCCAGGTGCCCGGACCGTTACCCACGTTGGGGGCGACTTCAAATTGGAATCCGTTCTGGTCACCAACGGAGGAATAGGAGGATAAAAGCACGCCATTCGTTTGACCGAGAGTGGCGGACAAGAACGTGGGTGTGGCGGGAGGTACAATCAGTGCGCTGACTTGCGAACTGACCGGAGAGTCGCCGACCCAATTGAATGCCAGAACGCGATACCAGTAACGATTGTTCGCCGCTCGGCCGGTGTCAGTGAAACTAAAGCTGTAGTAGTAGTTTGGTTCAGTAAGATTCGTCGCGATGGTTGTCCATGCGCCGGGGACTCCACTCAAGTTGGGTGCGCGTTGGATTTTGAAGCCCAGGACGGCGCTGTTAACTGCATCCGGATGATTCCAGCTGAGCCGAATGGTATCGCGGAATGGACTGGCAAAGAGGGACACAGGCGCGAGCGGCGGTACCACCCGCAGCTGAAAAGGAGCGCTGTTTGTGGAGATCCCGATTTCATTGAACGAACTGACGCGATACCAGTTCGTGGAAAAGGCGACGACGTTGGTATCAGTCAGGTTGAGATAATAGAAGTTGGTCCCAAACACGGTGGCCAGTCCCGTCCAGGCGCCCGGTTGATTGCCGGCATTCGGCGCACGTTCGATCCTGAAACCATCCGCGTCGCCTGAGCCATGGTACCACGACACCACGGCCGCATTGTTTGTGGTGGAGAGCCGGGCAAATACCGAGTTTGGCGCACTTGGGCCGGCGATGGTGGCATTCAGCGGAGTGCTGTAACCGCTGGTTCCCGTCCAACCGAATGTTCGCACGCGGTACCAGTAGGTCGTTCCAGAGGAAAGCTCAGAATCAGTGTAGGAATATGCGTCCGGTTGGGTGAGGGCGACGAAGGACCATGCGCCCGGTTGTCCCGCTACATTTGGAGCGCGTTCAATCTGGTGGCCCGCAACCAGACCGTTGTTGTAGTAGCTGGACCAGTAGATGGTGATAGTATCGCGGGTTGCGTAGATGGAGTACAGCTCCGGTGTCGCAGGAGGCTGGACCCGCAGCAGAAAGCGATCGCTGTACGCCGAATGTCCCACCAGATTGAATGAACGCGCGCGATACCAGTATCCGGCATTTGCCTGCACGTTCGTGTCACTGAAATCGCCGTAGTAATAATTCGTCGCAAAGATCGTGGCAATCTGTTGCCAGGTGCCAGGGTTGCCACTGATGTCTGGAGCGCGTTCCAGTTTGATACCATCTTGATCGGTGGGATAGCCGGCATACCAAGTCACTATTGCTTGGTTGGTGTTTCCGAGCGTCGCATTCAGCCCTTGAGGAGCGGCGGGCAGCGCGAGTCGCGCACTTATGGGGACGCAGAACGGACCCAGGCCGGCCCAATTGAAAGCCCGCACCCGATACCAGTAGGTGACGTTGGCCACGCGACCGGTGTCAGAGTAATAGCCGTAGCTATAGTAGTCCGCGTTCAGAGTTGCGATGTTGGTCCAGATGCCGGGTTGGCCGGCCACGCTTACCGTCCGTTGGATGTGATACCCCTCCGGGATGACCACGTCGTTGACGTACCAGGAGAGATCAATTCGGTCCGCAAAGGTGGTGGCGCTGAGCGCCTCCGGCACAGGCGGTAGAGTGACGTAAACCTGCGCGGGCGGGCTGAAGGCGGATTGCCCCAGGGCATTGAAGCCGCGCACTCGATACCAATATTTTCGAAACGGCTGCACGGGCCGATCGGTGTAGAAGAGGTAGGTGTTACTGTTGCTGTTGGTCATCGTGCCCACCGGCGCCCAAACCCCTGGCACGCCCGCCACATCCGGTGCCCGTTCAATGTGGAATCCGTCAGAGTCCCCTCGCTCGACATTCCAGTTCAAATCCACGCCGTTCGAAACGCCCATGCGCGCATACAATGAATAAGGCGCCCGCGGGGGCAGTGTCACCACCGGCCGGGCATCGGAGTAAGGTGAATTGCCGGCGAAGTTAAATGCCCGCACGCGATACCAGCTGATGGTGTTCAAGGCATGGCCAGGATCTGAGTAACGGCCTTCATTGCCCGCAAGGAGCACGGCAATCTCCTGCCAGCTTCCCGGCGCGCCGCCGCCATCCGGGGCGCGTTCGATCTTCGTGCCGCCGGCCGAGTAATACCATTGCAGGAGGGCTTGGTCGGCAAAAGCACTGACGTAGAGCGTGGGGACGGATGGCGGCAAGACATCCAGCCGCGCCGATGGCGAGAATGGCGAATCGCCGACGGCATTGAAGGCCTGAACGCGATACCAGTAACTCGCTCCGATCACCACATTCGTTTCCGTGTAGATACCCGTGCCGGTTTCCGGCGGCAAGGCCGAGCGGGCAATCACAGCAAGTTGCGTCCAGTCGCCGGGTTGGCCGTTGACATCGGGCGCTCGTTGGACCCGGTAACCATCGGCCGCATAGTCCAGGTACCAAGTCACGCTCACATTGGTCTCGCCTACTGCGGTCCACGGGTAGTAGGGCGCGCCTGGCGGCACGACTGTTACATACATGTAAGGACTGAACGGTGAATCGCCGCAACCCGGATTGAGCGCCTGTACGCGGTAAAGATAGAAGCCGTTGGACACGGTGGTGGTGTCGGTGAAGTTCGTGATGTTCGCCGGCACGGTTCCGAGATCGGTCCAACCAACCGGTGGGTTCTGATCTTCACCGGGACGGCGTTGGATGCGGAAACCATACTCATTGGCCGAACGATCAGTCCAAGAGATTTGAACGCGGTTGGCTGCCTGCAGAATGTAGTTGCCGAATTCCGGCGGCGATACGGCGTAGGTCAGAATCAGGCTGAAATCATATCCGGCCGAGATGGCGGTAGAGCGACCCGACAATCCAGCGAACACGTCTGGATCGCCGAACCAATAACCCCACGCAACCACCTCACCATTATTTCGGAGGGCCATACTGTGATAGTACCCCGCAGAAATGGCGACTACGCCTGTCAGATTGGTCGGCGGGGTGGATTGTTTATCCCAATCAGCACCCCAGCCCACCACCGTGCCGTCGTTTTTCAAGGCCAGGCTGTGTACCTCGCCGGCCGCGATGGCAACCACGCCTGTCAGATTGGTTGGCGGGGTGGATTGTCCATCCCAGTCGGCGCCCCAGCCCACCACGGTGCCGTCACTTTTCAAGGCCAGACTGTGCGCGCCGCCCGCGGCGATGGCCACCACACCCGTCAGATTGGTGGGCGGCGTGGCACTGCCTTCGCCGTCGTAACCCCAACCCACCACGGTGCCGTCGTTTTTCAGTGCCAGGCTGTGATTTCTTCCTGCGGCAATCGCCTTGATGTTGGTGACACTCGTTGCGCCTGATACTTGGCCGTCCCAATCAGCGCCCCAGCCAACCACGGTACCGTCACTGCGCAAAGCGAGGCTGTGATAATACTTGGTTGCGATGGCGGTCACATGATTCAGATTGGTGGGCGGCGTGGCATTGCCTTCGCCGTCGTAACCCCAACCCACCACGGTGCCGTCGGCACGCAACGCCAAGGCGTGGTAACTTCCGACCGCGAGCGCCGTAATGTTCGTCAATTCTTGAGCCGGCATTTCCGGCGCATACCCAAAGGCCAGGACGATCTCTTGGCAGGGTGACGGTGTGTTGGCCGTGACAATCTCAGAGTATGCCGAGTAGCCATTCGGGTTCCATGCGCGTACCCGGTACGAGCGAATGGCGCCCGGGATGCGGTCAGGATCCACACAACTGGTGACGCCTCCGCCAATGCGACTGCTGGTCTCCCAGGTACCCGGATAGCCAAACCCGCTCAACGAGCGTTCGATCTCGTATTCCCGCTGCCCGGCCGGATCCGGGGTCCAAGAAAGCCTGACCGCATGGTCACCGTAAGTGGTGGCACTCAAACCAGTGGGCGGACGCGGCAATGCCATAGTCTGGCGGTTGGCGTCAGTTTCCGCCGTAGTCACCGGCTCATTGCCGGTGAACTGAAGCTCCGGGCCAATGTTCGTTTCAATGATTGGGTTGTCTTGGGCTTCGACGCGGAGGACGGCAGGCAACGCCAGGCCGACGATCAAAGTTATGGGTAATAGTCGCAAGCAGTTCATGGAACACGATCCTTTCCAAACAGGGTTCATTCAGTCAGTCATGCGGATTACCGGGAAGAAAAGGGCAAGAAAAGTTTGAGGCGGAAAGTCAGCCGGCACGCCGGCTCAATAGACAGGTTGTTTCCGGGCCAGGCGGGAGAAAACGCGGACGGGCCTTGTTGAGTCAGGAAGTCCTCAGCGGGCTTCGCCGCTGACAACTTCAACTTCGATCGGTGGTGGATTCTGCGAGCCGGCCGGCGCCGGCGGAAACTCCGGCCAATCCCAGTCCAGATCCATGGCCTTCAATTCGACGCGCAAGGCGCGCAGATCCCACCGATGGATGGCCCGTTCGTAGGTGGCCCCGGCAAGGAGTTGTGTGCCATCGGGGGAGAACCCAATCCATATGCTGACGTTTCCGTTGGGGTCCTGGAGATGGGCGATGGTCCGGCCAGTCTGCGCTTCACTGAGCCGGAAAACTCCCGGTGAAATCTCCATGGCCATCAGTTTGCAATCTGACGAGTAAGTGACAAAGCCAGGGTGCATGCTTGCCTGTCGCTCGAGGCGACGGATGATCTTTTGAGTTTTGACATTGTAAAAGACGAAGGCCTGGGAGGTGGAGACCACCAATTCCCGACCATCCATCGAAAAGGCTACGCGCAGGGGATTGCCGGGCACACTCAAGACACATTCGCCGGTTCGCGCATTCCAGAGCCGCGCCTCGGGCGACTTCCAACCCGAGGCAGCGACCCATTGGCCATCCGGGCTGACGGCGACGCCATCGGCCATACCAAGCTCAAACTGCGCGTCGCTCAGAATCCCGGTGGGCAAATCCAGCAGGCGCACTCCGCCAAGTTTGTATGGATCAGTGATCGCCAGCGTTCGGCCGTCCGCCGCCAGGGCAAAGTCATAGGGGATAAACGGCAGCGAAATCTTTCGCGGAGGTCCGAAACGGATTCTGGTTGCAGCTGCGGAATCATAGGCCAGTGGCCAAACCTCAAGCCAATTGGTGGCCCCGGAAATCAAGAGTTCCCTGCCATTAGGATGAAACAGGGTCTTGTGGGCGTATTCGATTGGTAACATCGCCAGCTCCCGACCGCTGGGTAACTCCCGAATACTGACACCCACCGAAGACGCCGCAAGCAAGCGGCCATTGGGACTGACGCTGCAAAGGCTGAAGGAATTCTGGCTGTCGTTCAGGCTGCCGAAAAACGTGTGGTAGATCTGGCTGGGAATGAATTCAATTAGTTGGGCCTTGCCATCCCCGGGATAGTTGACCCCCGCCCACCGGCCATCCTGGCTGAATCGCAGCCGGTTCCGTCCGGAGAAAAAGCGCATCGACTCACGGGCAGGGGACGGTTGCCACAATCGCGGTTCCCCGTCCCAGCTGTCCGAGATCAACCAGTTTCCGGAGGGATGCAAGCTCACGGTACTGACTTGCTGCGCATGACCCTCGAGTGTGGATACCTTGGCCCCCGCTATCACATCCCAGAACTCCATTCGGTTGCCGGCGGAAACAGCCAGATACTTTCCTGACGGATGCCATGCTAGAGCCCGGTCGGCTTGCGGGGGCGTGGGAAGTTCCTTGAGCAACTTCCCTTGTTCGGCATCGAAAATGGTGATCTGGGGGCCGAGCGACCCCGCCGCCAGTTGTCGTTTGTCCGGACTGAACTCCAGTGCATGAGGCTTGGTTTTGTAGCTCCAGCGATTTCGTTCCTTGCCAGACTCAAGGTCAAAGATCATCAAGTTACCCGCGCGGTGCGTGGCGATTTGGGTCGAGTCATGAGAAAAGGTAAACCCGAAGCTGCTGTTTGAGGGTGTGCGCAGGACAACTTGCCCAGTGTCAACGCGCCATACGCTCCAGCAATTTTCTTTGTCAAACTTTGCCAAGAGGCGGCCATCGGGAGAAAAATAAAAGGTCCGATCGCGGTCGTACCGGTGCAGCGGTACGGGACCAGAGGGAAATCGCTGGATCTCTTGGCCATCTGGTACCGTGTGAATGCTAATGATCGATTGACTATCGATCCGCGCGTATTTCTGATAACGGTCGTCGAATGTGGGGTAATTGGTATCGAATGCTTGCCACGGCTTGCCCAATCGTAAGTCCGGCAATGCCAGTGCTGCAATGGCCGCATCGCGCAAGTCCTCATCGCGCCGGAGTTTCGCTGCCTCACTTAAGGCCGCCAGACTCTCGACCCGTTGGCCGATCCGACGGCTGTAGCGGCGGGCTTCGCCCTGGCTTTTCAGCGAAGCGAAAAGCTGTTCCTTCGCTTCAAATTCGCTTTTACGAGCAACGGCCAGGGCGGCTTCCTTTTGCGTTTGCTCGTCCCGGATCCTCATATTGCTGTTGGCCAGCACCACCACCGCGAGCACCAGCGCCAGCCCGACGGATCCCGTGGTGATCAGGGCCGCTTGATTGCGCCGGGCCAGTTTCTGGAACGAGTACCATCGGCTTGGCGGCCGGGCCACGACGAGTTCGTTTCTCAAATAGCGGCCGATATCAGCTGCCAGGCCATTCGCGGTTTCATACCTTCGCGCGCGATCTTTCTCTAGGCACTTCATCACGATCCAATCGAGGTCGCCGCGGATAACGTGGATCAATCGAGGCGGATCCGTGTGGCGAAGGCGCGCCGTCGTGGTCAACGCGTCGGCCTCCATGGTGTTCAGGCGGGTCGAGGGCCGGAGCGGCTCCATTTCGCGAATGGTCCGGCGCATTTCATCCAGACCGGCTGCCAGCAATTCGTTCTGATCGAAGGGAGTCCGGCCGGTCAGCAATTCGTAGAGCAACACGCCGAGCGAATAGATGTCGCTGCGCGTATCAATGTCCAAACTGGTGAGCACCGCCTGTTCGGGACTCATATAGGCCGGCGTGCCGATGAATTGTTCAAACGCCGTGAAGAGAGTCCGGTCAGTCAGCCGGCCTTGCGTGGCCTTGGCGATGCCGAAATCGATCACCTTGGGTACCGGCACGCCGTCGTTGATCGTAACCAGGATGTTCGACGGCTTGATGTCGCGATGGATTACGCCCTTCTGGTGCGCATGTTGGATGGCCTGGCAAACTTGGATGAACAACTTCAGCCGATCCTCAGTGGAAACCTTGTTCTCGTCGCAATAGTCGGTGATTTTGATTCCGCGCACGAGTTCCATCACAAAAAAGGGCCGGCCGGAATCCGTGGCGCCGGCGTCCAACACGCGGGCGATGTTTGGATGTTCCATCAGGGCCAGCGCCTGCCGCTCGGCCTCGAAGCGGGCGATGACCTGCTTGGTGTCCATGCCCAGCTTGATGATCTTGAGGGCGACCCGCCGGCGGACGGGCTCTTCCTGTTCGGCCATGTAAACGATGCCGCAGCCGCCTTCACCGATTTGTTGGAGCAACTTGTAACGCCCGATTCGCTCTCCCGGGCGGCCCGCCGTCGGGAGCGTTTCGGTGGCGTCGCGATTGACATCGCCCGGCAACAGTGGCTGTTCGAGAAAGTCGTCGGCCTGCGCATGCGCCCGCAGTAAGGCCTCGACTTGCTGGCGCAAGGCGGGGTCGCCGGCGCAGGCATGGTCCAGGTAGGCCGGGCGTTCGGCCTCCGGCAATTCCAAAGCCGCATGCAGCAAAGCCACCTCGGCGTTGGGCGCATCGTTCATGGGATTCATGGTTGTGTAGCAGGCCGGGCAGACGACGCAAAGCAAAAGCCGGGAAGGCTTAATGCACAAAGCCAACGCCGGACGATCCAGCCGGGTTGGCCGTGCACTCCCACCTCGCCTTTTGCATTCGTTGTAAACAAGCGCCGCACCCGTAGAGCAACATCTCCGCCTGGCTCGCCTGAGGAAATGTCGCGCGCGGCCCGAGATCACCCACCCATAAATCTCAGTCCGCGGCCGCGCGCGAGCTCTTACCCAATTCACCATGCGCAATCAACTGCTGAAAAGGGCAAAGAATCGTGCGTTGAACTTCAGGTGATCGCTCTGCGGCGTGGACCTCACACGTTCATGGATGTTCGGCAGAAAAGCATCGGCCGCAAATCAGGCGTCAGGACATGGCTCACGGTGTCAGTGGGGAAAGCGTCAGCGCCAGCCGATAGAAGCGCGCGTTTCCGGTGGTCGAATTGGTCACGTAAATGAAGTTGTTGGTGTTCACTCGCGGGGCGATGACTTCGGTCCAGGTCGGGGACGACGAGAGCAAGGTGGTCGATTCCAGACGGTAATCCGCAGCCTCGGCTGGCCAGTATAACAAGGTGTTATTGCCTCCGGCCCGTCGGATGTTCAACAGCGGCGCGGGCAGGAATTCAAGCGCTCCGATGTCGCTGCCATCGCCGCCGCCAACGTTGGGAATCGCCGGCAGGTCATGTGAGCGCACAAAACCGCGTTGATCAGTGACGAGACCAAAGCTGTGCCCTTGGTCGATGGCGGGGCTCCCCGGTAGCAGGCTAATGGTCGGAGTCAGGCCGCCATTCTTTTGCAGGGAACCCAACAATGGATCCTGACCGATTACGACGTGGTTCGTGGCGCCGGTAAGGCTTAGTCCGGCAGTTGCCTGGATCAGGTTGTAATCGAGCGAAGTCAGCGTCCCGGCAAAATCAGCGCTGGTGCCGGCGGCGTTCCCAGCGAAGATGCAATTCGCCGCGGTGGCAAACCCGTGCCAGCCCCCGCCATAATCCGCTTGGTTGCGGGCGATGGTGCAATTGGTCAATCCCACCGTTCCGCCGTCGTAGACTCCACCGCCAAAATCAAAGCTGCTGCCACTGGCGACATTGTTGGCGATGGTGGATGAAAGCAGCGCCATGCTGCTCAGGTTGTAAATGCCGCCACCGTAACCGCTGCCCGATACGCCGGGTGTACCAGCACTGCCACCGGCGCCGCCAAGGGCCGTTCCATCATGAATGGTGCTGCTCAAGATGCTCGATACGCTTTCGCTGTAGAGCCCGGCGCCAAAGCCGTATCCGCCATTGCCGCCGGTGCCGTTACCGCTGGCATTACCCCCGGCGCCGCCAACGGCCAGATTGTTGGCCAAGGTGCCGGCCTGTAATTGATTCGTCCCGCCGATGGTGCAGACGGCGCCGCCCAAACCATTACCACCTTCGCCAGCGGCGCCGCTCAAAGCGGTACCACCTGGTCCGCCGGAGGCGCGATTGCCGATGAACGAACAATTGGTGAGGTGCAAGGTTGCTCCCGCGTTGTAAACGCCCCCGCCAAAACCGCGCCCGCCTTTGCCGACATTGCCCAAATGCCGCTCGCCGCCCAGGCCGCCCACGACGGTGTTGCTAAGCACCACACAGTTCGAGAGCGTCAACATGACCTGGCTGTAGATCCCGCCGCCGTACGCATCAAAGCCGTTTTGCCCTTGCTGACCCTCGCCGCCGATGACCCGGCCGTTCCGAACGGTGAGGCCGCTGATCTGAGTGGGGCCATCGTAAATCGTAAACACCCGGCCATTGTTGTTGCCGCTGACCGACACCACGTTGGCGCCCGGGCCGCGGATGTTGACTGGAGCGAGGATCGTCAGCTCGACACTCAATGAGATTGTGCCGGCTACAAAGTTGGAAAAATTAATCGTATTGCCACCTCCAAGCGCGTTGTTATCTAGAATAGCCTGACGGAGAGAACCGGGACCGCTGTTGTTGGTGTTCATCACGAGGATAGTGCCCGGATTGATTTCAATTGATCCGATGTCCGCCCCGTTGCCACCTCCAGCATTCGGCAGATTGCCATCGTACGGCCGGGGGCGCAGCCGTTGGTCCGAGGAAGTGTTGCTCTTGCCTTTGTCGAGCACCGGGCTGCCCGGCAATGGCGCCATTGAAAGAGTGGGGCCACCGTAATCAGCGAGGCGGCCCAAGAGGGGATTTTGACCCAAGAGATTGTGGGTGGTGGTGCCAGTGAACGTGATGCCGTTGGTGTTTTGAATGAGGTTGTAATCGCTGGAGACCAGTGTGCCGATGGCGTCGGGGCCACTGCCGGCCGTGTTGCCCGCGAGAATGGTGTTGCCGAGATCGCCGCCCGTGAGGCCGCCGCCGTAGTCCGCTTGATTGCCGTAGATCGTGCAATCCCGAATCGTCAGGGTGCCGAAATCGTCTACGCCACCACCGTAATCAAAGGGGCTCCCGGTGGCGGTGTTGCTCGCCACTGTGGAATAACTCAGAAACATCGTCGCCACATTGTAGATTCCGCCCCCGGCCCCCGTGCCCGGACCGCCGCCGCCGCTGCCGGCAGTGGCCGTATTGGAATAGATTGCTGCCGAACCAATGAATGCCGTGCCCTGCGCGTAAACGCCGCCACCCCAAGCCTGCCCACCAGAGCCAGGTGCGCCGCTGGGAGCGAGTCCACCTTGGCCGCCCACGGCCTGGTTGTTCACGAGCGTGCAATAAGCGAAATTCATCACCCCGAGGCTGCCGATGGCGCCGCCATAAGCGTTGCCGCCGTTGCCCGCTTCTGCAAATTGGTTGGTGCCGCCACCTTGACCCCCAATGACCACATTATTGCTCAATACACAGAATTGCATCAACAGGTCAGCATTGGCGCCCACGAAGATGCATCCGCCATAAACATTCTGCCCGTTCTGACCCGGCAAGCCATTGGTGCCGATCACGCGACCGTCGCTGAGACTTAGATTGAAGATACCGACCTCGCCACTGGTGATGTTGAAGATCCGGCTGTTGTTTTGCGCCGTGATGCGGACAAAGGTCTGCCCCTCGATGCGCAGATTCTTGTTGATCGTGAGTTCGGAGTTCAGGGCGATGGTGCCGGTGAGCCCGAAGCGGATGGTATCTCCCGGATTTGCGGCCGCCATCTGCGCGCGCAAAGTGCCCGGGCCACTGTCCGCCAGATTGGTGACCATCAGCAAAGCACTGAACGCGCGCGGCGACAGCAACAGGAGCAGAAGCACGAGCATGTGACCGCGGGGTGACCCGCAGGTTCTGATTCGATTCGCATTCATTGAATTTCTCCGGGAAGTTTTATGGGATAACCGTTTGTGGCTCGGGTCTCCTGCCGCGTCAAGCGGAGAGCCGCGCCGATCAATTGTTCAGCTTTACAGGCTAGTTTCATAACGCACCTGTAGGAGAACGCTTTTAGATTCTGAACTTGCATCCGGATGTATTCCAAATTGATTAGAAGCAGAACCGGGCTGGGATTTCACCCAAACCTCGCGCCGCACGTGGGCATCGCGACATTGGGTCGAATAACTCCATTCAGTCAGGCTTCCAACCAGAGACACGATGAAACTCACCACCCTCACCTTTCCATTGCTTTTTGTGCTGCTGTCAGCTGCGGTTGCAATCAGCCAGGATTCGCCACCCGTTCCCGCTCAAGCAGAGCCCAGCACCAAGGCCGCTGCCGCGAACGCCAAATCGAACGCGGATCAGGAAAGGAAAGCCGGGGAGTGGGTTGCGGCACTCAAGCTCGGCGACGCCGCGAAAGAAGCGCGTGTCACCGCCGTCATCGTGGCCCATCTCAAAGCTGTCCGCGACTGGCATAATGATCATCCGTACACAACGGTGCCCGCGGGCAACAATCCCATCACGGGCAAACCGCTTACGACGCTGGATCGCCAGATGACTGCCGACTCGGCAATGCCCCGGACGGTGCACGACAACCTGATGGTTGGGCTGCGCAAAGATCTGAGCGCGGAACAAGTCGAGGCAGTTCTCGATAAGTACACCATTGGCAAGGTTGAGTTCACGATGAAAGGTTACAAGGCCATCGTGCCTGACCTGACGGCTGAGGAGGAAAGAACGATTCTCGGCTTCCTCAAACAGGCCCGCGAGGAAGCTGTGGATTACAAGAACATGAACCAGATCTCGGCCATCTTTGAAATCTATAAGACCAAGTCCGAGCAGTACCTCAGTGCCAACGGCCGGGACTGGAAGAAACTTTACAAAACCTATACCGACGCGGCCAAAGTGAAGAAAGCAGAGGCCGCCCGGCAAACGGGCAAGCCCTAACCGTGAGGTAACTTCTTATTTCGGATCCAACTCGATGCTCACCGACTTGACGTTGCCGGCAAACGCATTCGCCTCGCTGTAATCTCCAACCAGTCCACCGGAATCAGAACCAACGTCCAAGCCGTCCACCGGCATCGCCGTCAACGCTTTGGGCGCTTTGCCTTCGGCAACCAGTTTGCCATCGAGTTTTAGCGTGAGCGCGCCTTCCGCGGTCAGTTTTGCCACGGCAGTGTGCGTACCTGTAACCGCCTCCGAGGTGGTGATACGACCAACCTCGCCACCAGCGCGAATCAGAAAGGTCAGCTTGCCCTTGGCTAAATACAAGGCATAGCCGTGGGCGACACCGCCGTGGGCGACGATAACGCCCGAGTCGCCCTTCGCATCGAAATCAGTCGTGAGTGTGAACCCGCGTCCGCCGATCGCTGGCGCTGCCGCGCGTTCCAGATGATCGCCGTGTTTGAGGTTGAATTGTGTCTGCTTGCTTAGAACCACTTTCCTTTTACCGGTGGCGGTGTTCTCTCTCCAGCCACCTAGCGGCAACACGTTCGCCCTGGCCGCGTAAGCGTCCCACTTGGCAATAAGCGCCTGCGCGCGCGCGGACTCCTTGCCGGCGAGATCGTTCTGTTCAGTACGGTCCGCCTTTATGTCGTAAAGCCGCCAAGGTTCTTTGGCTACAGCGACGAGTTTCCACTGGCCATCGAGTACCGCGCGGTTCTCCTCGTGCTCCCAGAAAATCGGGTTTGGACGATTCAACGGTTTGCCGGCCAATGCGGGTCGTAGGCTCGCGCCTTCCAGCGGCGTAATGCGTTTGCCGTTGAATTCTTTCGGGTAATCCACGCCGGCTGCATCCAGGCACGTCGGCATGATGTCAATGACATGACCGGGCTGTGCTTCGAATTTGCCTTGCCGTGATTTCGGAATTTCCTTGGGCCAATGCGCGATGAGCGGCGTCGCGATGCCGCCTTCGTCGGTGTAATGCTTAAAGCGCACGAAAGGTGTGTTATTTAGCGTGGCCCAACACTGTCCCACGAACACCGTGGATTTGGCGTCGCCCGGATTCTCGCCTTCCAGTCGGCCCGGTATGCCACTTTCGGCGTTGCCGCCATTATCGCTCATGAACAGGATCAATGTGTTGTCGAGGGCGCCGCGCTCGCGCAAACCGTCCACCAGATTGCCTACGGCCTGGTCCATCCGCTCGAGCACCGCTGCGTAGATCGCCATGATATGATCGTACCGAACCTGTTGTTCCGCGGTGAGGCTGTCCCAAGCTGGCACATTTGCCAGCGGTGGCGATAGCGGCCAGGATTTCTCAATCAAGCCCATGGCGAGCTGACGCTGGTAGCGGGCCGCGCGCAATTTGTCCCAACCGGTTTTGAACTTGCCGCGCCACCGGGCTATATCTTCCGGCGGCGCTTGCAACGGAAAGTGCGGCGCGTTGTGCCCGATATAAAGGAAGAACGGCTGTTTGGCTACCAGCGCTTCATCTACAAATTTCAATCCGAACTCGGTCCACAGATCGGTGGAATACCAATATTTCGGCAATCGCTTGTCGTCATTGGCGATCTTCTCGCCATTGAGGAACAGCTGCGCGCGGGGTGAATCCGGAAAATAGAAACCGCCGGAAGCTGCCGTCAGCGTCCGATCAAACCCGCGGTTTGAGGGAGTCACTCCGAACGGCTGGCCAACGTGCCATTTGCCCGTCATCGCCGTGAAGTAACCCGCGCGCTTCAATGCTTCAGCGATCGTGACGCACCGGTCATTCAGCCGGCCGCTGTAGCCGGGTAGGGGCTTTCCGTCGTCATCCTGACGCTCATCCGTCATGTGGCCAACACCGGCCTGATGCGGATAGAGCCCGGTCAACAAGGCGGCGCGCGTCGGGCAACAACGCGCGGTGTTGTGGAATTGCGTAAAGCGCACACCATTGCTGGCGAGCTTGTCGAGATTGGGCGTCGCCAGTTCGCTCCCGTAACAGCCGAGATCGGAGAAGCCCATATCGTCCACGAGGATGACGACGATGTTCGGTCGCGGCGCGGAACTTTCCGCCGCCCAGCCAGCAAATGGCTGGAGACCGAGGGAGATAAGGAGGGTTAAGCAGTAGCGCGAAACGAGATGCCGAGGATGCATGCGACCGGTTGAGGGAGTGGTCATAACGGTCAGAACTGTATCAAGGATTGGGAGCGGACGCCAGTTCCCGAATCGTCCCTCTGCGGTCGGGTCGACTTAAGCGGGGCGTCTCGGAGGAGGACTCCGTCGCCAATCCGCCGCGAAGGCCTCGAATTTCGTTCGAATTTCATCCCGGACCCGCCGAAAAACCGCCAGCTGCTCAGCTTCGCTCCCGGTCGCGTGCGCCGGATCATCAAACGGCCAGTGATGTCGCTCCACCTGACTCGGAAAGACGGGGCAAGCCTGGTCCGCATTGCCGCAAACGGTGATGACAGTGTGAACGGGCTGGCTGAGGAACTCGTTCATGTGCTTGGAATGATGGCCGGAAATATCAATGCCGATCTCGGCCATCGCCTTGATCGCCAGCGGATGGACGTATCCCGCCGGTTTGCTGCCGGCGCTTTGGACATCAATCAGGTCGCCCGCCGCCTTGCGGAGAATTCCTTCCGCCAGGTGACTGCGACATGAGTTGCCCGTGCAAAGAATGAGAACGGTGGGTTTCGACATGGGTGTTCATTCCAATTGGTAGATCAGTTCCTGGCCACCTTCGATTGATACCAACCGCGGGATTGGTTGCAAATCTTGCAGACGGACAACATCACCGGCACTTCCACCAGCACGCCGACCACACAGGCGAGCGCCGCGCCCGAAGCCGGCCCAAACAGTGTGATCGCCACGGCCACGGCCAATTCGAAGAAGTTGCTCGCCCCGATGAGTGCGCCCGGCGATGCCACGTTATGCGGCACATTGAGCCAGCGCATCACGAGATACGTGAGCGAGGAATTGAAATACACCTGCAACGTGATCGGCACGGCGAGGAGCAGGACAGCGGACCATTTCGTAGTCAGGTTCTCGGCCTGAAACGCGAAAATCAGGACGAGCGTCAGCAACAGAGCGACGATGGTCACGGGATGAAATTTCGGCAGGAACTTCTGTTCAAACCACTCCTTGCCATGTGATTTCAGTAACAGCGTCCGCGTCAACCAGCCTGCCACCAGCGGAATTACGATGAACACCACCACGCTCGTGATGAGCACCTTGCTCGGCACGACAACATTGGCCACGCCGCAGAGAAACATCACAATCGGCGCGAAGGCCACGAGCATGATGAGGTCATTTACGGCCACCTGCACCAGTGTGTAAACCGGATCGCCGTCCGTTAGATAGCTCCAGACGAATACCATCGCCGTGCAGGGCGCGGCTGCGAGGATGATGAGCCCGGCGGTGTATTCCTTCGCGAGTTCCGGCGTGATCCACGGGCGAAAGATATGATTCATGAACAACCACCCGAGCAAAGCCATGCTGAACGGTTTGATGAGCCAGTTCACGACGAGGGTCACGGCCAGGCCTTTCGGTTTGCGCGCGATGCCGGCCAACGCGGTGAAATCCACCTTCAGCATCATCGGATAGATCATCAGCCAGATGAGCACCGCGATGGCGACGTTCACCTGCGATCCCGAGCCGAATTCCAGTTTGCTCAAAGCCGTGGTGAGATCTGGCGCCAGTTTTCCGAGCCCCACGCCGACAATCATGCAGACGAACACCCAGGCCGTGAGATAACGCTCGAAGAAGGCGAGCCGCTTGGGTGTTGTTGAAGCGTTGCTCATGATTGGCAACATTCCGAACCGCAACAATTCGCCCCCGGCTTCCGCGCCTGCACTTCCAGGCTCACGATGTAGTCGCCCGGTTTCGCGCCGGCGGGTAATTGAGCAATGATTTGTTGATACAGCGGGTCCTCAAAGCTCGTCATGGCTTCGACATACTTTGCTCTCGGAGTCAGGGAGATCTCAGTCAAACCGGCCTCACGGGCCCAGCGTTCGGTGTCACTCGCCAACGCCGCGCCGGCCACACAACCTACCAGCGCCTCCACCAGTTTGAGCACCCCAGCGGGCAGGGGCTTCAGCAAAGCCATGTCCGACACCGCCACGCGCCCGCCCGGCTTGAGCACCCGCGCGATCTCCCGCCACACCTGCGCCTTGTCGGGGGAGAGATTGATCACGCAGTTCGAAATGATGACATCCACGGAACTATCTGCCACCGGCAGGCGTTCGATTTCCCCCAGACGGAACTCGACATTTTCCAGCTTCGTCTGCTCGTGATACACCGCGATGTTCTTCCGGGCCTTCGACAGCATCTCAGGGGTCATGTCCACGCCAATCGCGCGTCCGGTCGCGCCGACTTTGCGGCCAGCGATGAAGATGTCGAAGCCACCGCCACTGCCGAGGTCGAGCACCACTTCACCGGGTTTGAGCGCAGCCAAGGCGGCCGGATTACCACAGGAAAGGCCCATGTTTGCACCTTCGGGCAGAGCTTGGAGTTCCTCCTTCGTGTAGCCGAGTTCGCCCGCCAGTTTGTCGGCATCTTGCGGCGCGGACCCACAGCAGGAGACTCCGCTTCCGCAGCTCCCGTCTGATGTAGCGTGTGCGATTTTCGCGTAACCGCTTCGCACCATTTCGCGAACGGCTTGTTCCTTTTCCAACGTGGTTGATGTGTTCATAAATTCTCCTAGCAACGACGGCGGCAGATATCCGCCAGGTCCATCTTCAAAATTTTCTTGAGCCGGGCGGCGTCGGCATCGGCCTGCCCGGCGTGGGCCAATGATTTTTGCACCCAGTCCAAAGCTTCCCGGACGGCGACGGGAGCGGACTTCTCCGGCAACCGGTAATAAACCCAGCGCTCGGATTTACGCGAAAGCACCAGGCCGGCCTGGCTCAGGATCGAAAGATGTTTGGAGACGGTAGAGGTGGCCAGCCCGAACAGTTCGGTGATCTGGCAGACGCAAAGTTCGCCTTGCTTCAATGCCAGGAGAATCCGGACCCGCCCCGGATCAGATAACGCTTTCGTGATGGCCATGAATTCGCGCATGAGTATGTCATTTCGCCAAACAACGAAATGAAACTAGCGTGACTGGCGCGAGGGGCAAGTTTTTTTCCAGTCGATGTGCGCTCAGCCCTTCTCGGCGTGCCGGATGTCGGCGGCTTCGCAGAGGAAGACGACTTCCTCGGCTATGTTCTTCGCGTGGTCGGCGATGCGTTCGAGGCTTTTGACCGCCACCAGCAGATTCAGGCAGCGCGCAATGTGATCCGGGCTCTCCTTCATGTGTCCGATCAACTGCTGCTGAATCTGTTTGTGCATGGCATTGACGGTCTTGTCCTGCGGAATCAGGGCGCGCGCGGCGGCCGGATCGCGATTCACAAACGCATCGAGGGCGGTTTTCAGCAGCCCGAGCGCGAGCGCGGACATGCGCGGGATTTCAAGATTCAGCTTCAGCGGCGGCTCCTGGGCGAGGTCGCGAGCCCGCTTGGCAATCTTGGCGGCCTCATCACCGACGCGTTCGAGATTTTGCGAGAGTTTCATGGCCATCGTCACCAGCCGCAGGTCGCTGGCCAACGGCGCTTTTGCCAGGAGGTTGATCGCCATTTCATCAATCTCGATTTCGAACTGGTCGAGGATTTCGTCATCCACCCGCACCTGTAAGGCGAGTTCCAGATTGCGATTAACCAGCGCGTCCACCGCGCGATTCACGGCGGTTTCCGCGTGGCTTGCCATCGTCAGCAGGCGATCCTTCAGTGCCTTCAGTTCGTGATCGAAATGATGTTCCATAGGTTTGCTGGCGCGCGAATCAACCGAAGCGCCCGGTTACGTAATCCTCCGTCCGTTTGTGGGCCGGGTTGGTGAAAATCTTCTTCGTGCTGGCAAACTCAACCAGCTCGCCGAGGTAAAAGAACGCCGTATCGTCCGAGATCCGCGCGGCCTGCTGCATGTTGTGGGTGACAATGACGATCGTGAAGTCCTTCTTCAATTCCAGAATCAAATCCTCGATGCGCGAAGTGGCGATGGGATCCAGCGCGCTGGCCGGTTCATCCATCAGGATGATCTCCGGTTTCACGGCGATGGCCCGGGCGATGCACAGCCGTTGTTGTTGACCACCCGAAAGTCCAAGCGCGCTGGTGTGCAGCCGGTCCTTCACCTCATCCCACAACGCCGCGCTGCGCAAGCTTTGCGCGACCGCGGCGTCCAGTTCGCTTCCGGATTTGATACCTTGAAGTCGCAGGCCATAAGCCACGTTGTCGTAAATGGACTTGGGGAACGGATTCGATTTCTGGAAGACCATGCCCACGCGTTTGCGCAGCTCGATCACGTCCACGTCGCGCGCATAGATGTCGTGCCCGCCGATTCGCATGGCGCCTTCGATGCGCACGCCATCAATCAGGTCATTCATGCGGTTGAGGCAACGGAGCAGGGTGGATTTGCCGCAACCGGACGGCCCGATGAAGGCGGTGACTACCTTCTCCTTCATTGTGAGCGAAATGTTCTTCAACGCCTGCGCCGAGCCGTAGTGCAGGTTCAGGTTCTCCACCTCGATGAGTGACGCAGCCGTCGTACCAGCATTAGCCTGCGCTGGCTCGCCGGAGGCGAACTCAATTTTCTGGAGTACGGTGTCAGGCATAGTCGTTGGGTTCATCCGAGGGCGCGCAGCTTCTTCCGCACCCGCGCGCGGATGATGATGGCGACAAAATTCAGCGCAAAGGTCAAAACCAAAAGCACGAGCACGGTGGCGAACGTGATCGGGCGCGTTTTCTCGATGTCGGGCGATTGCGTGGAAAGGACGAAGACGTGATAGCCGAGGTCCATGAACTGGTTGGAAAGTTTAGTCGGTAAATCCGCCATGTAATACGCGACGCCCGTGAGCAGGATGGGCGCGACTTCGCCGGCGGCGCGGCTGATGGCGAGAATGCCGCCGGTCATGATGCCGGGCAGCGCCTGCGGCAGCACGACGCGTAGGATGGTTTGCAGCTTGGTGGCGCCCAGCGCGAGGCTGCCTTCGCGCAGGCCCATCGGGATGGCCTTCAGCGATTCTTCGGTTGCGACGATGACCACGGGCAGCGTCATTATCGCCAGGGTGAGCGAGGCCCAGAGCAGGGCGGGTTGACCCCAGACGACGGATTCATGGCCGAGCGCCTTGTCCATACCCTGGCCGATGAAGTTGATGAAGAAACCAACCCCGAAGAGTCCGAATACGATTGAAGGTACGCCGGCGAGATTGTTCACCGCCGCGCGGATGACGCGGGTGACGGGCGAGAGATTGGGCGCGTATTCAGTGAGGTAAATTGCCGTGATGACTCCGATGGGTATCACAAAGATCGTCATCACGATCACGCGGATGCTGGTGCCGAGAATCATCGGGAGTACCCCGGTCGTGGCCGGCTCAAAGAAATCTTTCTTCGGAATGGTGCTGATGAAGCGCCACGAAATCGCCGGCAGGCCGGAGGCGAGAATGTTGAACAGGATGATGGCGAGGATGCCGAGAATGCAGAGCGTCGCCAGGCCGGTCAGGCCCGTGAAGAAGAACGAGCCGAAGTCGAACTTCGTCGCGCGGAAACTGCGGCTGGTGATGGCGGGCGAGTTCATCGCTTCCCCTCCAGCCTGCGCTTGAACCGCAGCATGATAACTTCCGCGACCATATTGGTGGTAAACGTGGCGGCAAACAGCAGCGCACCGAGCAGGAAGAGCATCCGGTAGTGATGACCGCCGCGCACCACTTCGCCCATCTCGGCTGCGATCGTTGCCGTGATGCTACGCGCCCCGGAGAACAGACTCCACGACATCTCGCTCGCGGACGTGACCATCAGGATGATCATCGTTTCTCCAATCGCGCGCCCGAAGCCCAGCACCACGGCGGCGAACGCGCCGGGCAGGGCGGCGGGCAGAACAATCTGCCACGCGGTCTGCCAGCGTGAGGCGCCGAGGGCGAGCGCGGCCTGCGTGTAATTCCGCGGCACACTCGTCAGTGCATCCTCTGCGATGGAAAATACAATGGGAATTACGGCAAAGCTCAGCGCAATGCCGGCGACGAAGGCGTTGAGCCGCGTCTGGTAGCCGAAGATCTGTTGCAGAAGCGTCGCCATCACCAGCAGGGCGAAGAAGCCGACGACAACGGACGGAATGCCGGAAAGCAATTCGATGGTGGGTTTGATGATTTCACGGACGCGGGGCCGAGCCAGTTGAGAAATGTAGATTGCCGCCCCGATGGCCAGCGGCACGGCAAACAGCAGTCCAATGCACGTAGTCTTCAGCGTGCCGACGATGAGCGGCATGATGTTGTATTTGTGAATCTGCCCCACGGGTTGCCAGATATAGGAAGGCTGGTCATAGCCAGTCCACTGATGCGGCCGCACGAGGTAACGCCATTCGGTCGTATTCGCCCTGGCATCGGGGTCGGTGCGGAAGTGCGGCGGGATTTCATTCTGCGCCTCGACGTGAACCTCCATCAGCGTGCGGATGGTGTCCTTGTCCATCGCCGCGAACTGCGGTTTCGTAAGCCCCAGGTACTCGCGGATCTTCTCCGGCGGATGCTTGTCCACCTCATCGGGCGGGATGACCGGCTGGACGAGTGCGCTGTTCATCTGGCCGAAGACGATGGGCAAGGCCTCGCGCGCCACGAAAACAAATATCAACAGCACCATTAAAATGGCCGAGAGCGAGACGAGGAAGATCCCCTTCTCGGCGAGCCATTCGAACGGGTGCGCCCGGTGGCCGCGATGGATGCCCATCCAGCCGATAGGTCGTTTGCCCTGGTGCTGCATGATGACGAAGCGCCGGCCTCTAGGCACGGCGAGTTGTTTCCGAATTGCGGGGTTACAGTCGGGCTCGGCGCGTCAGCTTACTTGTGCCGCCACTGCGCCGGCAACGGAAAGTAGCCGACGTCTTTCACGACCTTCTGGCCCTCGTCGCTGCGCACCCAGCTCAGGTACGCGGCGATGTCGCCCTTATCGAGCGCCGGGTTCACATAAATATAGAGATAGCGGGCAATGGGATACCCGGCGCCACCACCCACACCTTTCATTACATTTTCCTCGGTTGGTTCGACGGCAGGTTCGCTGGCACTGGGCTTGATGTTTAAATGTTTGGCGCCCACGCCATACGCCGCGCCGCCGTAACCGATGCCGTTCTTCTCCTTGGCGACGGACTGCAGCACGATGGCCGTGCCCTGCATGGTCTGCGCGCTGGCGGCAAAGTCCTTGCCCTTGAGCACGTGTTCCTTGAAGAACTCATACGTGCCGGAACTGTTTTCGCGGCTGTAGAGCTCGATGGGCGCGTCGTTGCCGCCGACATCTTTCCAGTTCTTGATCTTGCCGGTGAAAATGCCCTCGACCTGCTCGAGGCTGAGTTCCTTGACCGGATTCTCCGCGTTGACGTAAACCGAAAGGCCGTCCACGGCGACCTTGTACTCGGTGGGTTTCGCGCCGCCAAACGCCGCGACGCAAGTAGCGATTTCCTTGGCCTTGATTTTGCGCGAGGCATTGCAGAGATCAGTCTTGCGGTCCTGCAACGCGGCGAAGCCGGTGCCCGTGCCGCCGCCCGTGACCTGGATTTTCACGTCGGGATGCTTGCCCATGTAAACTTCCGCCCATTTTTGGGCGAGGATGACCATGGTGTCCGAGCCTTTGACCGTGATCGAGCCCGCCGCGTGCGCCGCCAAAGTCGCGGTGGCCAGCAACGCGGCGAGGATGAGTTTCGTTTTCATAATAACAATTTGAGGTTGAAAGGTTACGTTTGTTTGACAGTGATTGTGACGATTGAGTGACAATTAGAATTTCAAGGTGGCATCGACTTGCAGGCGGCCGGTACCGCTCTCCGAGCCGGTGGGGCTTTCATTGATCAACTCCGTGAGCCAGTAGGTGACGCTCAGAGTGGCATGATCAAACGGTGAATACTGGGCGCGGAAGACATGACCGCGGACATTTGTGCCGTTGCGATAGCCCGAACTGCCGCCGGTGGGCGCCGCGATGTAGTTGGCGCCGAAGTCCGATTCGACCACCTCTTCCCACCAGGCATCGGCTTCGAGCACGCGGTATTGATAGGAGAGGTCCCAGAGTTTCTTCTTGCCCGATTTCCCAAGCACGATGCCAAAGGCGTAGCCCTCGTTATCCTCGCTTACTGCGGGGTTGTTCAGGTATTCGCCGAAGACGGTGATGGGAAATGGTGCTTCATACAGCGGAAACTTCTCAAAGGTGTAAGTGAGCGCAGCATCGGCCTGGATCGGGTTGTAATGATATTGCAACACCCCGGCAGCGTTGCGAGTGTTGCCGCGACCCACATTCGGAACAGAAGCCGTCGTCAGCACTTCGGGATTCGCGATGGCCCAGGCGGAAACTCCGACGGATGAAGATATTTTTGTGTTCCACGCCGCGTCCCAGCGCAATTGCGCGCCGGCCATGTAGGGGTCGTTGCTGTCAGTTGCCAGTTCGTCCAGCATGTATCCCGCACCGGTGAACTTCAGCGATTGGTCGGGCGTAAAGCGGTAAGTCAACTCCATCGCCGCCCCTTCGGGCGTATAATCCCGGTCGAACATGATTGTCGAGGGAAAGACAAACGGGTTTTCCATTTTGCCGATGGTGATGGCGCCCAGCCACTCAGCCGTGTTCAGCGGCGACCACTTGCCATACGCCAGGTCGAGGAAGATACCTTTCTTCGAGCCGTTGTTCTGGAAAGTCTGGTTGTTGGAGACCGGATCAACCCCCCCCGGCGGCACGCCGTCATCAATCTCGCCGCTGCCGAGGCGCAGGCCCACCTCGAAGTCTTCCAGCATGATGGCCGTAAATCCAAAGCGCGCGCGATATCGGAAACGGCTCCGGTCGGTGGGCGTCGCCGCGGAATGTTCGTCGTACCAGAAACCCTCGTAGCGGCCGCGGAAGTCACCGTTGAATTTCAGCGAAGTGACCCACTCGGGCATGCCGTTCTTGGACGACAGCGCCTTGGTGAAATCCTTGTCCGCCTCCTCGCGCAGTTCTGTGGCTTCCTTTTGGGTCAGGATGCCTTTGTCCACGAGTTTGTCGATGAGGGCGTCAGCGGATTGGGCGTGACCTTGGGAGACGAGCGCCACCCCCGCCGCTGTCGCGAGGAGCGCCGCCCGGATCTGTGATTTGTTCATGCACGTTGAAGATTCAGAGTTCGGCGCCAGTTTGCCGCCGGCTCGTTACGGGTTGACGTCGGAATTGTTACAATCAGGTGACAGGCGAACCGCCCGGGGTGTCCGCGTTCTTGACCGGCAACGGGCCGTCGGTGTTACCTTCGCTTTCGCATGAAACGAATCCGGGCCACCCCTGCGCCGCTGATGGGGCGATTGATTCGTTTAACGAACGGATCATTCGCTGGGTTGCTGGCAGCGCGGCGGCATAACTGCTGAAGGACTGATGACGGACGCAAAACCAGAATGCCGACTGCGGGAACTCGCCAGCCTGTTTCTGCGACTGGGCACCACTGCCTTCGGCGGCCCGGCGGCACACATCGCCATGATGGAGGATGAAGTCGTGCGCCGCCGCCGCTGGCTCACGCAGGAGGAATTCCTTGATTTGCTCGGCGCCACCAATCTGATTCCCGGGCCGAACTCGACAGAAATGGCAATTCACATCGGCCATCGGCGGGCGGGGTGGCCGGGGTTGCTGGTGGCGGGAGCGTGCTTCATCCTACCAGCCGCGATCATCGTCACGGTTATTGCCTGGGCATACGTCCGTTACGGCCAGTTGCCGCGGGTGCATGGGATTCTCTATGGTGTGAAACCAGTCATCATCGCCATTGTCTTGCAAGCGCTGTTAGGACTGGGACGGACAGCGTTGAAGAGCAAACCACTTATCATTCTGGGTGTGATTGGAGCGATGCTGAGTTTCCTGGGTGTGAACGAACTCGCGATTCTTTTTGGCACAGGCTTGCTCGTCCTTGGCGTGCGTCTGCCGCAGGGAAAGAAGCCGCCGACGGGTTGCGCGCTGTTTGGAGCTGCGCCGGTTATGCCGTTGGCGGCCAGCGCGGGAGCAGCCGGGGCCACGATGAGTTTCGGACTGTGGCCGATGTTTTTGTTCTTCCTCAAGGTGGGTTCGGTCTTGTTTGGCAGCGGTTACGTGCTGCTGGCGTTTTTGCGCGCGGATCTGGTAGATCGTTGGGGCTGGCTGACGGAAAACCAGTTGCTCGACGCGGTGGCCGTGGGGCAGGTGACGCCCGGGCCAGTGTTTACCACGGCGACGTTCATTGGTTATGTGTTGGCGGGTGCTCCCGGCGCCGTCGTGGCCACGGTGGGAATTTTTCTCCCGGCTTTCTTCTTCGTAGCCGTCAGTGGCCCGCTCGTCCCGCGCCTGCGACGCTGGCCCGCGACCGCCGCATTCCTCGACGGGGTGAACGTCGCCTCACTGGCGCTGATGGCGGTGGTGACGTGGCAATTGGGAGTGGTGGCCGTGTGCGACTGGCTCACGGCGGCACTGGCGCTCGGCAGCATCGCCTTGCTGTTCCATTGGCGAATCAACTCCACCTGGCTGGTGCTGGGCGGCGCATTGATTGGGTGGTTGACGTCGCTTCGGTGACGCAATGAGAAGTCCGGGCAAAGTCAGCGATGGCAGGGCAGGTGATCGTAGATCGGCTATTACGGTTTTCACGCGTTTGTAACCGCACTGTCATTGAGAGTTTGGTCGGGTCTGCCAGAACTAATGACGTGAAAGCCAAGTTGCTGGTGGTGGATGACGATGCCGATGTGCGCGGGCTGCTGGATTACGTCTTTTGCGGCGCGGGCTTCGACGTGACGCTCGCCGCGACTGGCATCGAGGGCGTTGAGAAGGCGCGGCAACTCCGGCCCGATGTCGTATTGCTGGACATCATGCTGCCAGATATTGATGGGTTCACCGTTGCCGAGCTGTTGCGCCGCACCGCCATCACTGCGCGCGTGCCGGTAATTATTCTCAGCGCTCACGCCGGCGTTTCGGTGCAAGCCCGCGGAGTCGAATGTGGTGTGCGCCGGTGTCTGGTAAAGAGCGCCGGCATTGAACGTATCGTGGCGGACGTGACCGAGGCACTGAAGGAAGGCGCTCCGTCTTGATGATCGCAAAGGTCATCGGGATCGGTGATCAGACTCAACTCCCAGCGCATGTCGTCTGCACATCGCAGTTGCGCGGAGACGCCGGATTGGCTACCCAAACGCGGTGACTTGCATCAACGCTGGCCCTGAAACGACTTCGGGTGTATCCCCGGGCGTGATTTTTGAACGGCGGTGCGGGGCGCGGCTTGCGTGCTGGGCAATCGGCTTTGTGCTATTGGCTGGCGCAGTCACCGCCGGCGCCGCGGAAGCAGTGCCGGCGAATTTTCCCCCCTCACTCGATAGCTACAACGACGCCCATTTGACGTCGGTCTGGGAAATCCTCCGACATCGGGCGCAGATGCATCCGTTCAATGTCGTGGCGACGCTGCTCTTCCTGGGCGCGGTCGTGCATGCGGTAATGACGCACAAGTTCACAAAGATCGCGCATGACTTGCAGGAGGCGCACGCGAAGAAGTTCAAAGCGGCGGAAGCAGCGGGACGGACGGAGGGATTGAGCCGGATCAGCGGGCCATCGCGTTTTTTTCATTTCCTGGGCGAAGTCGAGGCGGTGTTCGGCATCTGGGTGGTGCCTTTGGTGATCATCATGTCGATCCTGGTGGGGCACGCGCCAATGCTCAATTACATGAACCACGGATTGCACTTCACTGAGCCGGTGTTCGTGGTGCTCGTGATGGCGGTTGCCTCGACGCGGCCCATTTTGCGACTGGCCGAATTGGGTCTGGGTATTGTTGCCCGCGTGGGGGGCAACACTCCGGTCGCGTGGTGGCTTTCAATCCTGGTGGTGGGACCACTGCTCGGCTCGCTCATCACCGAGCCTGCCGCCATGACGATTTGCGCGTTGTTGCTTTCGCAAAAATTCTATGCCCTCAAACCCTCGCCCCGGCTCGCGTACGGTACGTTGGGCTTGCTGTTCGTTTCCATCTCGACGGGTGGCACACTCACGCATTTCGCCGCCCCGCCGGTGTTGATGGTGGCTGCCAAGTGGGGCTGGGACACACCGTTCATGCTGGAACATTTCGGCTGGCGGGCGTTGCTGGGGATTTTGATTTCCGCCACCGCCTACTTTCTAATGTTCCGGAAGGAACTCGTGAGCTTGGGCGACGGGAAACCGTTGTCGAGTCGGCGGGAGGAATCCATTCCCCTGTGGGTCACGGTCGGGCATCTGGCCTTCATGGGATTCGCCGTGTTTTATTCGCACCACACCGTTTATCTCATGCTGGCGCTGCTGTTCTTCCTGGCATTCGTGGAGGTCACCGAGGACTTCCAACACAACTTCAACCTGCGCCCGCCGATTCTCGTCGGCTTCTTTCTGGCCGGGCTGGTCATTCACGGCGGATTGCAGCAATGGTGGATCGCGCCGGTGCTGGGTTCGCTCACCGAAGTTCCGCTGTTCCTTGGAGCAGTCGGCTTGACCGCGTTCAACGACAACGCCGCGATCACTTACCTGTGCACACTTGTGCCGTCATTCACTCCCAGCTTGCAATACGCCGCCGTCGCGGGTGCGGTCGTGGGCGGCGGTTTGACCGTGATTGCCAATGCCCCCAATCCGGCCGGACAATCCATCCTCAACAAACACTTTGAAGACGGCGTCAGCGTCGTGGGCTTGTTTCTGGGGGCGCTGTTGCCTACGCTGATTCAGGCGGCGGTATTTCTGTTCCTCCGCTAACCAAACTCTATGCGCGCCAAAGCTACCTTAAGTTCCCTCATTGCCTTAACCATCCTGCTGCCCGGCTTGTTCACCGGCCTGACCGGTTGCCAGTCGCCATCCAACAAGGACAAGCGCGGCTTCGCGTCGGTTATCATCCCCCAGCGTTCGCCCGAGGAAGTTGTGCGGGCCACCGTGGCGGTGTTCCGGGATGATGGCTACCGCGATGTGCTGGCCACAACCGACGACATGATCTTTGAGAAGACCGGCACCGGCTGGAATCAGGCGGCGTATGGCGGCTGGACCGACGCCAAGCCTGTAACGGTGCGGGTGCGGGCCGGTGTCGAGCCGCAGCCCGACGGCTCGCAACGCTTGTGGTGCGACGCATTCATGGTTGGCGATGCCGGCCACTCTTTGTTCGAGGAGGAACATAAGCTCACCAGTGTCCGACGCGGGCCGTATCGGGACCTGCTCGAAAAGGTGGCGGCGAAGTTGAAGTAACGCACCGCGGTCGATTGGAAAGCGAACCAGTTGTCGGCTTTGGAAACCGTTCAGGCAATCCCCGATTATGAAAATCTTCCCTCATGGCGCTGTCGGCGGTGAAGTCACCGGCTCGGCGTACCTCGTCGAGACGGATAAAGCTCGCGTGCTGGTTGACTTCGGGTTGTTCCAGGGCATGGCCCACGCCGACGACAAGAATCGCGTACCCATTACGAACAATTTCGCCGGCCTCAACGCCGTGTTGTTGACTCACGCGCACCTGGATCACACCGGGCGGCTCCCGTTGCTCATTCAGGGTGGTTACACTGGGCCGGTTTATTGCACGCCGGCTACGGCGGAGATGACCAATCTCATCCTGCGCGATGCGGCTAAGATTCAGGAAAGCGATCTCGAACGCATCAACCGCAAACGGCAGCGGCAAGGTCGCGAGCCGGTGACGCCGCTTTACCGACTGGCGGACGTGGAGGCGTTGATGAAACTGGTCAAGCCCGTAGCCTACAAGCAGCCAGTGGCCGTGGCCCCGGGAATTACCGCGCAATGGGTGGAGGCCGGTCACATGCTCGGCTCAGCGAGCATCCAACTGACGGTTGAGGATGCGGGCCGGAAAAAGGTCGTGGTTTTCTCCGGCGATCTGGGCCAGCGCAACGCGCCGATCTTGATGGACTTCGAGCCGTTCACCAGCGCGGATCTGATTTTCCTGGAATCCACCTACGGCGATCGCGATCACCAGTCGTTCGAGGAAACGTTGAATCAATTCGTCGAAATCGTGAACATCGCGGTAAATGAGCGGGGCAAGATGCTCGTCCCGACCTTTGCCGTCGGGCGCGCGCAGTTGCTCTGCACGTTGCTGGCCTGGATGTTTCGAAAGAAGAAAGCGCCGCCGTTCCCGGTGTATCTCGACAGCCCGATGGCGATTGAAGCCACGAACATCTACGCCAAGCACCGCGAACTCTGGGACGAGGAAATGCAGAACTTCGTAGCCGAAGCCAGCATTCGCGGTGAACTCGAACAGGCTGGAGGTCACGTCTCCGTCACCGCAGACGATTCCAAAAAACTCAACGAGGCGCCCGGCCCGTGTCTGATTATGGCCGGCGCCGGCATGTGCAACGCCGGCCGTATCCTGCATCACCTCCGGGCCAACCTCTGGAAACCTGAAACGCACATCTTGATTGTCGGCTTTCAAGGGGTGGGCACCATCGGTCGGGCACTCGTGGATGGCGCGAAAGAGATCAACATCTTTGGCGAGCCGGTGGCCGTGAAGGGCCGGGTGCACACGCTCGGCGGTTTCAGCGCGCACGCGGGCCAGACGGATTTGCTCTGGTGGTTCAAGTCGCTGGCGCCGGGCAAACCCCGCGTGGTCCTGACGCACGGGGAAGACGGTCCGCGCCGGGAGCTGGCCAAGCGCATCCTGAGCGATTTTGGCATCACCTGCCAGATGCCGGCGATCGCGGAAGTGATCGAGGCCTGAGTCCCGCCGGCATGTATTTCAACGGACCACTGTTCCTCAAGGCGCTGAACCTCGCCTTGTTCAAGCAGCCCTTCAGTCTCCGACGCTGGGCCTACGTTTTCTTTTTCACGACGTTGTTCCTGACGTTCCTCGGCTTTGTCATTCTGGGGCGGGCGTTGGATCACCTCTTCTGCTGGCGCTTCCGCCAACAACCGTTGAAGCAACCCGTCTTCATCATCGCGCCGCCGCGCAGCGGCACGAGCCTCACCCAACGGTTGCTGAGCCTCGACGAGGAACGTTTTGTGAATCTGAAGATGTATCAAACCATTTTCCCCATGGTTTGCGTCCAGCGGTGTCTGCATGGGCTGATGCGACTTGACCGCACCTTGGGACAACCGGCCGCCCGCCTGCTCGGTTGGTGTGAAAAAAAATGGTTCGGCGGCTGGGACGAGCGCCACAAGATGCGGTTGAATCAACCTGAAGAAGACAATGCGTTGTTTCTCTACGCGTTTGAGTCGGAAGCAGTGTATATGCTCTTTCCCTATGTCGAACAACTATGGGAGGCTGGTTTCCTCGACGCGCTCCCACCGGCCAAGCGTTGCAAGCTCATGCGCTATTACCGGAGTTGCCTGCAACGTCATCTCTACGCCAATGGCCCGACGAAGACGCTGCTCTCCAAGGCCACTCAATCCTGCGGCACGGTCGAATCGCTGCTGGAGGAATTTCCTGATGCGCGCTTTATCACCATCATCCGGCATCCATACCAGACGCTGCCGTCGCACGTGAGCCTCTTCGTGCCCGTGTGGCAGGCGCACTCGCCCGAGATCACCAAGGACGGTGATATCTCCAAGGCCTACTCGCGCCAGGCCATCGAGTGGTACAAACACCTATTCAACTTCCGCACCGAGGTTGATCCCGCGCGCTACCACTGCATTGATTACCGCGACCTCGTGCGCAATCCGCGTGAAGCAATTGAAAAGGCTTACGCCCACTTCGGCTGGCCGATGAGCGAAGCGTTGCGCACGCGGCTCGACGAAGCCACGCAGCGCCAGGAGAAATTCAAGAGCAAGCACGAATACACGCTGGAGGAATACGGCCTCTCGAAGGAATGGATTCGATGCGAACTCGGGGAACTGCTGGACTTCTACAAGCTGGAGCGGTAGCTGGCATCTGTGGAGCGCGGCTGTGCGCGAAGCGTCAGCCGCAGCGCGCCCAAACTGCTGCGGCTGGTCTGTGACACAGCCGCGCTCCTTCCGTGACAGACCCTCACGACGAACCTGCGGCAACATGCGAAGCGAAATCCTGAAAATAGCCCAGCCATTTATGGCTGGGTAGATCGCCCCCAAGAACTAAAGAGTCCCGTAGGGACGAAAGAGATTCAATCCATCATCTCCGGCTTGTAATCGTAACCGTGCTTTTTGAGAAAGACTTCGAACTCTTCGCGAAAGCTTTTCTTTCGATGGTGTTCTTCCTGAGTCTGAATGTAACGAACCGTGTCTTCCACGCCGGATACGCTGATGCTGAACGCGCCGAAACCTTCCTGCCACGCAAAACCTTGCGGTCGTAACTCGGGAAATGTCTCCCGCAGCCACTTCGAGGAATTGCCCTTCAATAGTTGCATGGCTTTGGAAACCGACAGGGTGGCCGGCAAACTCAAAAGCTCATGCACATGGTCCGCCACGCCGCCAATGGCCAGGGCCTTCATGTCATTTTCCCGGGCGACCCCACCCAGGTACGGCCAGAGCCGCTCGCGAATCGCCGGCGTCAGCCACGGACGACGCTCCTTCGTGGAGAACACACAATGTATCAGGCAAGAGTTGAATGAGTGCATGGCTCTGTCGTCCCTCCGGGACTTTGATATTTCTTGGACGCGTTACCCAGCGCTAAAGCGCTGGGCTGTTTTCGCGCTGCGCGGCAGGCTAGAGAATCATGCGCAGAGGGTCAACCGCGGCCGCATGCGAAGCGTCAGCCGCAGCGCATCCAACCTGCTGCGGTTGGTCTGCGACAAAGCCGCGCTCCGTTTAGTCACCCCTCATTTCAAAACCACGCTGGACGCGAAACGACAGCAATAATAGTTTCAGTTCTCAGGATGCCGACACTAATTCACAGCGACATTTGGAGAGACGGTGGTTCTCTTTCAGCTACCGTGCTAGATGGAGAACAGCGGAGATCTTTTTGGCTGCAGACGAATAGTTGGATGAAGCCACAGGATCGAGGACACGTGCACTTGTTTGTTTCTGAGGGGGAGCGAGCCTGAAGCAAAGCAGCACCGTATCGAGATTTCGTCTACAGAGGAATGTAAGTGGATAGATTATCTGGTGGGAGTCCCCGACACCGGTGCTGAGCCTGAGCCAAAGAGAGTTTTCCGAGATATGATTCCCGTACTTCAAGCGCGTAGAAGTGATAAGTGACGGACCTATGCAGTGCGCCACCGCCACCACGCTACGTGAGCGAGGCTGATTACGATGAACAACAACCCGTTCGCCACAAGGGCGCCGGCGACTGGTGAGTCCGCAAAACTGCTCGCCGCCAGAAACACTGCCAGCGCGAGATTCCGGCAACTAGCGCCGAGCGCGAGTGAGCGCCGCGCTTCGCGCGTGCTGCCACCAACCGCGTAGCCAAGCAGCAGATTGAGTTCGCTCAGCACCAGCATCGCAAGCACTGCTTTCCAGCCCAGCGCCATCACAGTCTTGAACTGGCTCACCACCACAAACGCCAGCGCCAGTGCACCGATGGTTTGGGAAATAATTTCCACGGGACGCAGAATCTTGTCCGCCAACGGCCGCTGCCATTTTCGCAGGGCGATACCAGCGGCGAGAGGAACGGTAACGGTCGCCATCATCAGGCCCACGATTGTGCCGAAGTTGTAGTGTAGTTCGCCCGCAGCGGACGTCGGATGGAAGCAGAGCAAACAAACCACGGGCGTGAATACAGCGGAGAGAATCGGGAAAAGCGCAGTCAAACCGGCCGCCAGCGCGAGGTCGGCACGGGCGAGGCGCGCGAAGATCGGTACCATGGGTGCAAACGGCGCGCTCGCCAGCAGGATCATTCCCAAGACGATTGGTGCTGGTAAACTCACGATTGAGACTGCGGCGACGGTTAGGGCGGGAATACAGAAAAAATTTACTGCGAGTATCGCCACGAAGCGGCAGCGGCGAATGGACATGATGACCTCATTCCATGTCAGGCGCAGCCCGACGGCGAACAACAGAGCGAAAAGCGCCGCGCCAGTGAGAATCCGGATGAGCAGGGCGGTGGTCATCCGCCCTTGCGCACGACGCTGTCGCGCTGCCCCCACGCGGCGTCATGGTCCGGATGATCAAGATTGTAGTGTAGCCCGCGGCTCTCGGGTCGTGACATCGCGCAGTGCACAATAAGTTCCGCGACGGTGGCGATATTGCGCAGTTCGAGGAGATCGCTCGTGACGGTGAAGTTCCAGTAGTACTCGTGGATTTCCTGTTGGAGATTGGCGAGGCGCTTCTGTGCGCGCTCCAGGCGTTTGTTCGTGCGCACGATGCCGACGTAATCCCACATCAACCGACGAATCTCATCCCAGTTGTGGGAAACCACAACGAGTTCATCCGCGTCCGTGGCTTCGCCGGATTGCCAGCCGGGGATGGGGAAATTTACGATTTCAGATTTACGATTTACGATTTTATTTGCGGCTCGGTGAGCGCACACGAGAGCTTCCAGCAGAGAATTGCTTGCGAGCCGGTTCGCACCGTGCAATCCCGTGCACGCGACTTCGCCCACGCCGTAAAGCCCGGCGATGTCCGTCTCGCCGTCCACATTGGTGACCACGCCGCCGCATTGATAATGCGCCGCGGGCACGACGGGAATCGCTTCCTTGGTGATATCAATGCCGTAGCGCAGGCAGGTCTGGTAGATGTTCGGGAAGCGCTCGATAATGAAGCGCGCGGACTTGTGCGTGATGTCGAGCAGCACGTGATCGGCGCCGCTGCGTTTCATTTCGCTGTCAATCGCCCGGGCCACGATGTCGCGCGGCGCGAGCGATTTGAGCGGATGCGTGTCTTCCATGAACTCCACACCGTCGAGGTTCTTGAGCACCGCTCCCTCGCCGCGCACGGCCTCACTGATGAGGAACGACTTCGCCTTGGGATGATACAGGCAGGTCGGATGAAACTGGACGAACTCCATGTTCGCCACCGCTGCGCCCGCGCGATACGCCATTGCCACGCCATCGCCGGTCGCAATGTCGGGATTGGTCGTGTAGAGATAAACTTTCCCGCAGCCGCCCGTAGCCAGCAGCGTGACTGGCGCGGCGAACGTCTCGACTGCGCTGGTTTTCTTGTCGAAAACATACGCGCCGAGACAGCGATTCTCGCCCACGTAACCGAGCTTCTGACTCGTGATGAGATCAATCGCGAGGTGATTTTCGAAGATGCTGATGTTTGGCTGGCGCGAAATGGCGTTGAGTAACGCGCGCTCGATCTCGCGGCCCGTGACATCCTTGGCGTGGAGAATTCGTCGGCGCGAATGCCCGCCTTCCTTACCGAGATCGAGCTGTCGTCCGCCGTCTTCGCTGCGGGTTTCGCTCTCGGAAAACTTCATCCCGAGTTCGATCAACTCGGCGATGCGTGCCGGCCCTTCCTCGACGATGGTTCGGACGACGCTTTCCTTGCACAAACCGGCGCCCGCCGTGAGCGTGTCGCGCACGTGCAATTCAAATGAATCCTCCTTGCTCGTGACCGCCGCGATGCCGCCCTGCGCGTAATTGGTGTTCGACTCCGCGCGGTCCTTCTTGGTCACAATGGCGACGCGTCCACGTGCTGCCGCCTTCAGCGCGAAGGTCAGCCCCGCGATGCCGCTGCCGAGGACGAGGTAGTCGAATTGTTTCATTAACCCGGAAAGGATTAACGCAAAGGCGCAGAGACGCGAAGGGAAAATGCGTCGGCTGAAATGGCCTACGTTGACCTACTTTGAAATCTCTTTTCGAATTCTTCCAGGAAACGTATCTGCTGCGAGGTTTCGATTGCCACTTTTTCAACAGCCCGTACTCGCTGGATCGCTCTTTCAGCGCGGTCGCCCTGCGAGATAAGAAAGGCAGCGAGCAGAGTCCCCGTTCGGCCGAGACCAGCCTCACAGTGAACTGCGACAGGTCGGTTTTCGGCCAGTTGTTTATTCACAAAGCGGACAAATTCTGTGGCTTGTTCGATTGTTGGTGCACCGCCATCGGGCACGGGCAAATAATGAAACGCAAAACCTGCTGATTTGAATACCGGCGCATCACTGGGAATATTCAGGAGCGAGACAACTGCGCGCACGCCCGCCTTGTAGAGGACTGGCAGTTCATCGTTGTAGTCTTCCAACTTGCCCCCTTGGTTCAGTCGCCTTTCCGGATGGACTAAGGGCATTGGCATTCCAGCTAACGCACCAGGAATTACCCACCACAGAAGGTCGTTTGTTTGGTCCTCGCTCATTTGTTGCTGCCAACCCAATCAGCACAGCCCGATCGACTCAACATCTACTAGCGCATGCTGTTTTCTAAAGTCGCATTATCAATCAACCGCGTCGTGCCGAAGTACACCGCCAGGGCCATGTGCGTGCCACGTTTGACTTGCGTGACGGGTTGTAACGTTTCGGGATCAAAGAATTCCACGTAATCCAGTCGAGCCAGTGGTGCGGCGGTGAAGAATTGTTGCAGGTCGCGCTTGAGTTTCACGGCGGAAATGGCTCTGCGAGCGACGGCCTGTTTTGCGGCCCGCAGCGCGTGGAAAAGAATCACGGCCTGCGCACGCTGTTCAGGGTTGAGGTATTTATTCCGCGAACTCATCGCCAGACCGTCCCGTTCGCGCATCGTGGGGGCAACGACGATCTTCAGCGGGAAGTTCAGATCGCGGACCATGCGTTTGACAACGGCAGCTTGCTGGAAATCCTTTGCGCCGAACACGGCCACGTCTGGCAGGATGGCGTTGAAGAGTTTTGCCACGACTGTTGTCACACCACGGAAGTGTGTGGGGCGCGATGCGCCTTCCATTCCTCGCGACAGCTTTTCTTCGACGACGTAAGTGCTGAAGGTGGGGCGAGCGTCCCCGCGAGCCGGCTCGTCAGTAGCCTCGCCCCAACCGGGATACATTTCCGCATCGCTGGGGGCGAAAATGGCATCCACTCCTGCGGTGCGGCAGAGCTGGCAGTCGCGTTTGAAGTCGCGCGGGTAGCGGGACAGATCTTCCTTCGGCCCAAACTGAGTCGGATTCACGTAAATGCTCACCACGACTTTTCCAGACTTGCCGACTTGGCGACGGGCTTCGTGCGCGAGACTGATGTGGCCTGCGTGCAAGTAACCCATCGTTGGCACGCAGCCGATCTGATGGCCTTCGCGTTGCCACGCGCGGGAGAGTTTCTGCATTTGAGCGACCGTCTTGACGATTCGCATGGCGGGAAGTTGCGGAAGGCGCCAGCAAGTATCAATTCGATTGTGAATCTGCACTGTGTGCGTTCAGCCTTGCGGTTGAGCATCAATCCAGCCAAGTTTTAGCGACAATTCCGAAGTGGGCCGATGTTCGAACGGATGAAGCGTATCCTGTTTATTCTGGATCGGTTGATATGCGGGAAGACGGCGGTCGCTCTGGCCGTGACCGGAACCGTGTTGCTGCTCTGGATCTGGCTGCAGCCACTGCCGTGGCGTCATTTTCCCGATGTGGCGAGGATATTTTCAGCGTCCTGGCTCTACCTCGCGATCTCAATTTCCATAGCTTATTCAGCCGTGGCTGTCATCGCCAAGCGTCCAGGGACAGCCACCGACATGTGGACCTGCGTGATAGTGGGAGTCGTTTGGGCTTATACGCCTTTGCTTGCGTTTCTTCCTTTCAACTTCAGTCGGCTGCTCATGATTTACGGGCTGGCGGGCGTGGCTACTCATTGCATTCGCAGATCGCGCTCTTCTGCGCCGCCGCCCATTGTCGTAGCCTCGCTTCCGGCCAAGCAAACCGAACGGGATCCGTCCGTTCAGGCGGGTCACAAAACATGATCGGAGCGGTTTGAGAGGGATGCACACCCAATTCTTCGTGTGCGTCAAATCAAAAGCCGCGTCAGTTTCGTGACGCGGCTTGAGTGTGATTGAGTCGGCTTAACGACGAGTGCCGAAGTTGAGCGGTGAACTCTGCGGCATTTCGTGCGCGCAAGGTTGATTGGTCGGCGCTTCGGGCACGCGGTCGTTGGGCGTCACGACGCTGTTTGCCAGCATCCAGGCTTCGACTTCTTCGCCGCTGATGTCGGGGAGCATCTTGCCATCGATTTCGACGCATGGGCTGAGCATCTGGCCGGACCTTTCGATCATCTCAGCACGCTGGGCCGGGTCGTTGATGATGTCGCGGTCCTCGAAGGGCAGGTCGTATTTGCGAAGAACGGCGCGGACGCCGTTGCTCCAGCCACAGGTCGGTTTCAGATAGGCGATGATTTTCGGTTTGCTCATGATCAGTAAAAAGCTACTCCCAGAATGCCACAGAACACGCCGTGGGCAAGCTTAACTCCAACTCAAGGTAGTGAACTGAAATGGTGGATCGGGTCGCGCTGCGACCCGATCGCCTCGCAGCGCGAGGCGAACCACCTCGAAACCCGGCCATTACTCAGTTCAGCACTGACTTGCCAATAGGCCGGCAAAGGCGGAAGATGCGGCGTAATCTGCCTATGAAAACTCTCCTTGATTCAGTTTCGTCCATTATCTCCGGTGTCATCCTGCTTTCGCTGCCAGCCGGGGTGGTGTCGGCGAAGGATTTCCCACAATGGCGCGGGCCTTTGCGCGATGGTCATGCAGCAGAAACAGGTTTGCTCGCATCGTGGCCAAAAGAAGGTCCAAAGTTGCTTTGGCAGGTGAAAGAGGTTGGTTTGGGTTATTCCACGCCGTCGGTTGTCGGTGACCGCATTTATTTGCTTGGGAACGAAGGTTCGGAAGAGTCGGTGATCACGTTGGGGGTGAAAGATGGGGGCAAGGTTTGGGCGGCGAAATTGGGCAAGGTCGGTCATCCGGAGCAAAATCCCAGTTATCCCGGGGCGCGCACAACACCGACGGTGGATGGCAGTTTTTTGTTCGCGCTCGGTTCGGATGGCGATCTGGTTTGTCTCGAAACGGCGAATGGAAAGGAAGTCTGGCGCAAGCATTTGCGCACGGATTTCGGCGGCAAGTATGGCGAATGGGCGTATTCGGAATCGCCGTTGATTGACGGCGATAAGCTAATCTGCACGCCCGGAGGCAAGGAGGCCACGTTGGTCGCGTTGAACAAAAAAACCGGTGAGGTCATCTGGAAATGTCCGACAACGGATGGCGATGACGCGAGTTATTCGTCAGTCATCACCGCCGAATTTTCCGGCGTGAAACAGTACGTGCAGTTTCTTTCCAAGGGCATCGTGGGTGTGGATGCCAAGACGGGCAAGTTGCTCTGGCGTTTTGAGAAAACGGCCAAGGGGAGTCCCGCGGTCATTATCACGCCGCTGGTGAGCGACGGGCTGATTTACAGCGGCGCGTTTCGCGCCAATTCGGCACTCATCAAGCCGGTGCTGAAGGACGGCACGTTTACGATCGAAGAGGTCTATTCCAACAACAAGCTACCGATCGGGCTCGGCGGCGTGGTGAAGGTGGGCGATAATTTTTACGGCAGTAGCAGTCAATCGGCGATGTGCGTGGATTTCAAGTCCGGCACGGTCAAATGGGAAGAACGCGCGCTCGGCCCATGCTCCTGGCTGGTGGCCGACAACCGGATCTACCTCCATGCCGAGAGCGGCGATGTGGCGTTGATTGAACCCAGCTCCGAGGCGTTTCGCGAAAAGGGACGGTTCTCGCCGCCTAATCCACCGAAGCGCGGCCAGGAAAAGGCGTGGGCATATCCGGTCGTCGCGAATGGCCGGCTTTACATCCGCGAGCAGAATTCCCTTTGGTGCTACGATGTGCGGGCGACGAAGTAATCAGGATGCGAGTCCTCATAGCGCCGGATAAATTCAAAGGCACGCTCACAGCGCACGAGGCAGCAAGTGCCATCGCCCGCGGATGGAAACGCAAGCGCCCTCAAGACGACTTGGAACTCCTGCCTATCAGCGATGGTGGCGACGGTTTCGGTGGGATTCTCGGCCAATTGTTGGGCGCACGGCGGATTGGTTGCGTGACCGTGGACGCCGCGCAGCGGAAGCGACGATCAACGTGGTGGTGGCATGAGGCCAGTCGGACCGCGGTCATTGAATCTGCTGACGTGATCGGGCTGGCTTTGTTGCCCAAGGGTCGTTTCCACCCCTTCGATCTGGATACTTTTGGTTTGGCGCAAGTGTTCAAGGCCGCGCAGAAGCGGGGCGCCCGGCGAATCATCGTCGGCGTTGGCGGTAGTGCGACCAATGATGGTGGTTTTGGTCTGGCGCGTGGATTGGGGTGGCAATTCCTCGATCGCGACGGACGCGTGATTGAGCAATGGACAGAACTGGACGGGCTGGCCAAGTTGACTACACCTCCCAAACCCTTCGATGGTGAATTCATCGTGGCGGTAGATGTATGGAATCAGCTGTTGGGCCGAAATGGCTGCACGCGAATTTACGGTCCGCAAAAGGGAATCCGAGAGCCGGAATTTTCCAAGGCCGAAGTATGTTTGCGGCGGCTGGCCAAACTGGCCGGTCCGAAGCAAGCCAAACAGCCCGGGGCCGGCGCAGCCGGTGGATTAGGCTTCGGGCTGATGACTTTTTGTGGTGCACGGGTGGTTTCGGGATTCGAACTGTTCGCCCGCCAGGCCCGGCTGGCCCAGCGAATTCGGCAGGTGGACCTTGTAATTACTGGCGAAGGTGCGCTGGATCGTTCCAGCCGGATGGGTAAGGGAGTGGGGCAGTTGGTGGTGCGCTGCCGGCGGGCAGGGACTCCCTGCCTCGCGCTGGCGGGGAAGGTGACTCCGGAGGCGCGCGGCTGGAAGGCGCTGAAGTTTGTAGCGGGCATTACTGACTACTTTAGCCAAACTCACGCAGAACAGCATGCGGAGGATGCATTAGGGGTGTTGGCGGCACGGGCGGCGGTGCATTACGGACAAGGCAAGGTTTGACCAAATCAGTAGCTGTGATAGGCTGAGGTTGCTCATATGAGTGCGAGAAAAATTCAAAGTCTTTCCCCCGAAAAGAACGGCAGCGTCACAGTGGAGGCGCGGCAAACCCGTTTAACCCTTTCCCCCGAATCCGTCGTCATTCACAAGGGCGGCATCGAATTTCAAAGTGAAGCTGCCTTTCCCAAGTGGGTGGAGATGACCGTCACGGTGCAATCTCCGGTGGATGGTAGTCGCGTGAACTGTTCCGGCGTGGTGGTGGAGTGCTCCGGCAGCAAGCACGCGGGTTACATTGTTTCGATGGTCTTCACCGGCCTGACCAAACAGGCCGAAACCAAGCTTACTCAACTGGCGTTTTCCCGGTTGCGCTGAGCCGCGTTTCAATATGCGCCGCGCTTCCGGTGGGAAGCGCGGTTTTCGTTTGCCGCCCCGCTTTCGCGTTGGACGCGTCCGGTTCGTTTGCTAGCCTCCCTTCATGGAACTTTTCTACAAGATTCTCACGACGGCGGTGCAGGGCGGAGCTTCGGACATCCACCTGAAGATTGGCACGCCGGTGATTTTCCGGATCAACCGGGAACTGGTGGCGATTGAATGCCCGCATCCCACCGCCGAATGGATGAACAAGATTGTGCAGAACGTCGCCCCGGCGCACCTGCGCAAGAAGCTGGATGAAGAACGCGAAATCGATTTTTCTTACTTCGTTCCCGACGTCGGCCGTTTCCGGACCAATCTCTTTCAGCAACGCGGCGAGTGGTGTCTCGCGATGCGTTACGTAAAGACCGTCGTCCCGAGCTTCGAAGAACTGGGCCTGCTGCCACAGCTGCGCGCGCTGGCGGAATCACCGCGCGGCATCCTGTTGGTGGCCGGTTCGACCGGCAGCGGCAAATCCACGACGCTGGCCGCGTTGCTGGAGCACATCAACGCCGGTTTCAAAAAGCACATCATCACACTGGAAGATCCCATCGAATACGTTTTCGAAGACAACCAGTCGGTGATCGAACAACGCGAAGTGGGGCTCGATACGATTTCCTTCCACGCCGCGCTTAAGCACGTCCTGCGGCAGGACCCGGACATCATCATGATCGGCGAAATGCGTGATGACATCAGCTTCGAAGCGGCCATGAGTTCGGCCGACACCGGCCATCTGGTGCTCTCAACGTTGCACACGACGAACGCCTCGCAGTCGGTGAACCGCATTCTGGATTTCTTTCACGTGGACGAGCGCGAACAGATCCGGCGGCAACTAGCCGGCACGTTGCGCGGGGTCATCTGCCAGCGCATGGTGCCCAACACCCGCGGCCAGATGAGCCCGGCGTTTGAAATCATGATCAACACCCCGATCGTGAAGAAGCTGATTGAGGAAAACCGCCTCGACAAGCTGGCGGCGGCCATTGAGACCGGCACGGATGACGGGATGATCAGCTTCAATCAGTCATTGTTCAATCTAGTCAAGGCCGGGGTAGTGACTGAGAAGGAAGCGCTGGCGAAGGCGAGCAACCCGCAAGCGTTGGAAATGAACTTCAAAGGCATCTTCCTCGACGAAGGCCGGCGGATTCTCCAGTAACCATAGGCGCCGTCCGGCGTAGCGCGCTATTGAGCCGTATCGCGCACGTAGAGTCCGCGGCCTTGGAGATGCGGGACAATCATGTCCACGGTGCGCTGGATCGCGCCGAGATTTTCCTCCACGACCGCCCGCGCGCGCCGGCCCATCTGCTCGCGTTCGCTGGCATCGGCCAGCAAGCGGGCGAGGCTGGCTTCCAAGGCGGCGGCGTCGTTGACTTGAACCGCCGCCTGTTGCGCCAGGAAGCGGCCGGTAATCTCGCCAAAATTCTGCATGTTTGGACCGAACACCATCGCCTTGCCGAGCGCGCCGGGTTCGATTGGATTCTGCCCGCCCTGGGCCGTGAGACTCTTGCCCACAAAGATCACCGTTGCTTCCTCGTAGAACAATTTGAGTTCGCCGGTGGTGTTCACAATCAAGCAATTTACACCGCCGTCGTGTTCGGATTTGCCCACCACCACGTCGCTCCGATAGGCGAAACTCACCCGACGATTGTTGAGTTCGCGGCCGACTTCCCGCGAGCGCTCGTAGTGGCGCGGCACCAGCACCAAGAACAAGTCGGGAAACTGCTGGCGTAATCGTTGGTGGATCTCCGCCAAAATGACTTCTTCGCCGGCATGCGTGCTGCCGGCAACTAACACCGGCGCCCCGGGTTGGCAGCCCACTTGGGCCAGTATGCCCGGAACATCCAGCCGCCGATGTTCGTCCAGCCGCGCGGCGTCGTACTTCAGACTCCCAACGATTTTGACCGCGTCCGGCCGACAGCCCAGTTCGATCAACCGATTGGCATCCGCATCATTTTGCGCGCCCACACCGCTGAACGAAGCGAACAATTTGTGGAATAGAAATCCGTAGCGTCGATAACCACGAAAGGAGCGATCCGAAAGCCGGGCGTTAACCAGGAAAAGGGGAATGCTCATGGACCGCGCGCGCCAGATGAAGTTCGGCCAGATTTCCGCCTCGATGAGGATGATGGCTTCCGGGTGAAACGCCGAAAGGGAACGCGCCACGAATTTCTTCCGATCAATCGGGTAATAAATCTTCGCGATGTGACTCGGCAGTACTTCCTTCAGCCGGCCCATGCCGGTGGTGGTGGTGGTGGAGACGACGATCTTGATGTTCGGAATGCGGGGCTCGAGCACGCGGATGAGGTTCGTGCAGATATTCACTTCGCCCACACTCACCGCGTGCAGCCAGAGCGTCTGGCGATTAGTGATGGCCTGCTTGAGTTTGACGTCAAATTTGCCAAACCGCTGCTCAAACCCCGTCCGCCAGTTGCCCCTCCGACGCATCCGCCAAAAGTAATAAGGCGACGCGAGGAGAAAGCTTAGCGTGAAAAGAATGTTGTAAGCCAACCTCACAATAGGGTTTCCAACTTCGACGGGCTGATTATCGCGAATTTCGTCAGATCAGGAAAGAAAATGTTGGCGGGCCACGCCATCTGGCCTGGACGAACAAGCGGGCGGCGGTGAAGGCCATGACGTTCTGGGAACACGCCAATTAGGAGGCATGACCTGAGCGCGGGGTTCCCGTCGCTGGTTGCGAGCGGGACATTACGGACAACTATTTCGGCGGGCCGCTGCCTAGCGGGGCTGAACTTGGGAGCTGATGGGACTGCTGGAAGCTGGAGAATTGGTGGCGGCGGCTGGTGCGCTTGGTGGCGGAACGACGGCCTTCAGCCGTTGAAGCTGACGAAGTTCGACCTGATGCACGTCGTGTTTGAGGCGCGTGAGCGTGCGCGCATTTACCAACACGTAAAGCGACAGGATGCCGAGCAAGGCCAGCACTACCAACACTGCCGCTCCGCCGCGGCGTTGGGGAACCAGCTTCATCGTGCGGCGCTCCTTTCCGACACGGCCAGGAATGTGAACAACGGACGAAAGCGGGCGGAATGTTTGGCGCGCGGCCGCAACTCCAGTTCCCAACGCCACGCATTCACCCCGGTGCGTACATCGGCCAGCATCGTTGAGGATTTCACATTCGTCACCGCGCAGACCCAGTTCCCGGCTCCCGAACGTCGCCAGACTGCGTTGGTGGCAAAGTGGTAGCTGACTTCCTGTCCCCCGCTGGCGAGCACCAGCAATTCATCGTCCACTCCGTGTTGGAGGACGATCCGGCCGCTGGCTGCGCGCACATCATCGCGCCAGCGTTCACCAGCCAGCAGCGCCGTTGAAATGTCCTCCGCGTTCCGGCGCAAGCCCATTGAGCCGTTCACGCACCGATAGAAGGCCGCCAAGGCCGCGCCGATGAGCAACACCATGAGGAACGCGTACACAAGACATTCAATCAGCGCGAAGCCAGAACGGCACGCCCGGCATGACGGGCTGGATTTGTTGTTAAGGTTCATTTGATTGCCACCTCCCGTACGACGCTTCCGCCGTGGCCTTTCACTGTGGGCTGCCATTCCAACCGGATTTTGCCGGGCTCGATCGTCAACGAGAAATCTCCCGCTGGCAGATTTGCCGCCGCGGCAGCATTGACGCGGTAGCCTTGTTTGCCAGCGGAAAAACTCCGCCAGCCGCCGGCCGCGAGGATCTCCATTTCTCCGTCCACAATTTCCATGGCCACCGTGCGCTGGTAAGTGGCGCGGGCCAGCTGCCGTTCCTTGGCGAGTGAATACGCCAACGGCAGCAACGCACCGGCCAGCAGCGCCATGGCCACCATGAGTTCCGTCATCAGCGCGCCGCGTTGGCGGGCGACGGATTGTATTCTAAAACGGATCACCATAAGGTCGCTTGGTTGACCAGATCAATGAGCACGAGAAAGATTGCGAGCACAAACGAGGCAACGATCGCCCCGTTGAACAACACCATGGTGGTTGTGGCGAACTGCGCCGCGGCTTGTTCCTGTTGAAAGGCCTTGGCATCGAGTGCCTCGTGCCAGCCGGCCAGCGCCCGACGGAATCCTCCCAACGCTGGCCGGGCGTTTGCTAGCCGCCAGTGCAGTTCGCCGGCGTCGTCGATGGCCTTTAATGCATCGGCCAAGCGCGCACCGTCCGCCAGCCGTTGCCGCACGCGGGCGGCGCGTCTGAGCATGACACGATTTGCCGTGGCCTCGGCTGCCAAGCGCACCGCTTCGGCTTCCGGCATACCGGAGTCGAGCAACACCGCGAGCATGGCCGAAAAATTGCGCTGCAACCGCTTCCGCCGCCAGGGCAGGCGAAAGACGAGGGTGTCACCCAATCCGGGCAGCAGTTCATCGAGGAAACGCGTCAGCCAAGGGCCGGCCAGATAGCAGGCCAGCGCGAACCACACGCAACCCAGCAGCGCCGTCGAACCGAGTGTGAACCAGGAACTGTAGTCGAACACCAGACGTGTAAACGCCGGCAGCTCGTCACCCACACCCATCCCCGCAAAGACCGCGCGATATTGAGGTAGGACTTTGACCCGCAGCATCACAGGAATCGCGATCATGAATGGCGTGACACAAAATCCGATCACGATCAGATAGTTGAGCGCACCTCGGACCTGCGACACGCCGTCGCGCAACAACTGTCGGCACGCAGGCAGCACCAGCCGGACGTCCCCCAGCTTTTCACCGGCGCGCAGCATTGCGGCCGCCGCGGGCGGTATCATTCGCGGCACCAGCTCCAGCGCGTTACCCAGTTTTAGTCCGTGCTCCAGGTGCGCGGCAAGTCTGTGAAAGGGGCCACCCAGCATGCGATCACGACTGCGCGCCGCGTTGACGATGGCTCGCTCCGGCGTGTGGCCGTCGTTGATGCCGAGTTCGAGCAGGTCCAGGAACAGCCGCGCCCGTTCATTGCGTCGCATCGGCAGGGTGAGCAGGAAGAAGACGGCGTACAACGCGCCGGCAACGAATGGCAGCGTCACCCCCACGGTCAACACCAGCAACAGGACAAAGAGCCCGAGCGTGCCCCACGGGTCGGCGCTAAAAAGTTCTGGGAAGGTAGCCATGGTTCACTCCCAACTGCTGCCGATCATGTTCATGAGCCAGGTCATGCTGCGCATCATTGGCGCGATTTGCCAGAAAACCATCAGGCCCAGCAACAGGATGGAGACTGGCAGGGCACCGTAGAGGAGCAGATCGGTGCGGTAACTGGCGCGGGCCTGATAAACTTCGGCGGCTTTGCGGAAGCCTTCGGAAAGATTTTCGCCGCCCTGTTGAACCAGCCACAGGAACAACGGGGGCAGGGGATGCAACGTCGTCGGCCACTGCGTCGGCTTGCCGGCGCCCGCGGCGAGGCATTGTTGCCATTGCGCGAGGGGCCGCGCGGCGGGCGTGGTGGATTCCAGCGCCTGCGCGAGCGCAAGCGCCTCAGGCAGCGGCGTACCGTTTTTCAGCATGAGCGCGATGGCGGACGCAAGTTGGGCGAGGCTCGCTTCGCGAAATGCCGGCAGCCGCCAGCGCAGTTTGCTCCGCAAACCGGAGAACGAAACGGCAACCACCAAGGCCAGAGCGATCAGAGCGAGCAGCACGGGCGGAACCCACACGCTCAAACTCAAGACAGCACTGGCGGGTGGCGCGCCAAAACCCGATTGGTGAAAGAACTCTGCCAGAAACCGGCTCAGCGTGAGCGAAAGCAGAATCGTCAGCGCCAGCGCAATGAACACCACTAGCAACGGATACACCATCAAGCCCTTGAGCCGCGTCCAGATGGCGTTGACGCGCTGGTGATGATCCGCCACCAACGTGAGCACACCCGGAAGATCATTGCCGCGCACCCCCACCAGCACCATGCGCTTGTAAAGCTCCGGCAGATTCCGTCGACTGACCGCCTCTGGCAACGGCGTGCCTTTGGCAAGGTCGGCCTCGAGCGTCTGCAACTCGGCGCGCAGCGGACTGGTTTTCATGCTGGCGCACAGTTGTTTCAAGGCGCCTTCGAGCGGGATGCCCTCGCGCAGCATGCTCGCCAGCTGCTGGTTGAAGAATGCGAATTCGTCGTGATTCATGATGCTGCCCTCAGATTACCGTCACTCCATTGGACCGGGGTCGGCCCGCTTCCTCACGCGCGAAAATCGAATCCCAGCACCCGCTGCAGTTCTGCCTGGTTCGTGAATCCGCCGAGTTCCAACTCAGCGGCGCTGGCGGCCAGCGATGGTTGCGCCGTTACCGTGTCAAGATCACGCAGGGCAATTTGCCTTCGCAGCGCCTCGGTCGTTCGCAGTTCCTCGATCAACGGCAGCCGCCCGCGATAGCCGGTGTTCAGACACGTGGTGCAACCTTTGCCGCCGCACGAGGCGCACGACCGGCGCACGAGGCGCTGGTTCAAGATCAGTTCCACCGCGGACGCCACCGCCGAGTGGTCGTCGCACATTACGAGCAACCGTTCGAGCACGCCTTTGCAGGAGCCGGCGTGCAATGTGGAAATCACCAGATGGCCGGTGAGGGCGGCGCGCACGGCGATGTTCGCCGTTTCTTCATCGCGAATCTCGCCGATCACCAGGACCTGCGGGTCCTGGCGGAGCAAATGCCGGGCGGCCTTGGCGAAGTCGAGTCCGCGGGCCTCGCTTATTTCCGTCTGCATGATGCCGGGAAGGATTTGCTCAACCGGGTCTTCGACGGTGATGATCTGACGGCCGCCGAGTTCGACGAGATGCCGCAGGCAGGCGTAGATGGTCGTTGTCTTGCCGCTGCCCGCCGGACCGGTGAGCAACAGCAAGCCGCTCGTCTGTCGGAGAAATTTTTCCAGCTCGCCACACACCGCGCCGGGCAATTCGAGTTCCCGCAAGGTCTTCGCGCTCGCCGTGTTGAACAGCCGTAATACGATCTTCTCGCCGGTTACGGTCGGGTACGTGGCCACGCGGATGTCATTGCGCGCGCCAACTTCAGTACGGTCAATCCGTCCGTCCTGCGGCAATGATTCCTGATACGTCTTGAGCTTGGCGAGATACTTGATGCGCCCGCAGACGCGCTCGGCCAGACCGGCGGGTAAGTCGGTCACCGGCGTAATCACCCCGTCGAGCCGAAATGCCACTTCCGCGGTTGGTCCGCGCATCTGGACATGAATGTCGCTCGCGCCGGCTAGTTCGGCTTGGTGAATCAATCGCTCCAAAGTTTCCGGCGCGCCGGCTTCGAGTACGCCCTTGGTTTCCTGATGGCTGGAAGGTTTGTTCACGTGCGGCGATGCGGTTGCGAATGTTGTCGCTGGTGAATATGACAAGTCAAAGTCTGAATTGTCACGTGGTGCGGGGTGCGATTGGGCGAGCCGTTCGCGTTCGTTGCAGAACAACATTGCTTGGAGGGGCTCACTTGGTCGGCGGCTGACGGGCGGTGGCTCGTTGAAAAAAGGTTTAACCCGATCCGCCTGGACCCATGCTTCAACCGTAAATTGCCAGCGGATCCAGCGTAAAGTTGGGAAACACCTGATCCAATCTTGCGGCGCCGTGCCGTTGCAGAATTGGCGCGAGCACGTTGCGATAATTCGTCGTCACCGGCAAGTCGCCGGGACCTTCGAGCACTTCGCGACTCAAGCCCGGCCACTTGGCCAGCACGCGACCACCTTTGATGCCGCCGCCCATCACGAACATCACGCTGCCGCGACCGTGATCCGTGCCGAAGGCGGAGTTCTCTTCCAGTCGCCGACCAAACTCCGTCATGACTACAACGGTCGTGTGCTGCATCTCGGGGCCGAGGTCCTTGTAGAAGGCGGACAAACCCCTCGCCAATCGCGTGATCAGCGGGTCCATGATGAGCGACTGACTGAAGTGCGAGTCCCATCCGCCCAAATCTACCGACGCCGCCTGCAATCCGACGCGTGCCTTGATGAGGCGGGCAACTTGAATCAAGCCGCGCGAGAATTCATCCGTGCCATAGTCCGCGCCATTGGCCGGGTGATACGCGGACTGACGCAACGCATTCACGCGTTCGAGTGCTCCAAGTGTGTCGCGCCCGGCCATGCCAAGTTGACCATTCTGCATGCCGTAGAGCTTTGCGAGGGAGCGAGTGAGACGCGTGCGATTGTCGCCGAGCGAAAAATCATCCAAGGACTGCAACACCGTGGCGGCGGGCGCGCCCCGCAGACATTCGGGGACGGCCCGTCCCAACGCGACGGCGGACAGCGGTCCGCTGGCCGATTGATTTTGGGCGCGCAGGAAACGACCGAGCCAGCCACCGGCGGCGACGCCGCCATGCTCCATGAGGTCCTGCGCCTCAAAGTGCGATCGTGTGTCATCCTCCGAGCCGGCGGCGTGGACTATGGCCAGCGCGCCATCCTTGTAAGCGGGCTGCAGCAAACTCAACAACGGATTCAACCCGTAAAAACCATCCAGCGTCACCGCCTGCTTTTTGCCGATGGCGATGCGCGGTCGCGCGCGGTGATAACCGTCGTCTTCCAGCGGGGCGACGAGATTCAAGCCATCTGCGCCTCCGCGCAGAAAGACGACCACCAGCGTCTGGCGTTGATCGCCATTGCCGGTCAGAAAACTTTGGACGTTGTTCACAGCGTTAGTTGAGGGTTTAAAGTTGAGGGTTGATTGGGCGGAGCGCGGCTGTGCTGAAAGCCAGCCGCAGCGCTCCCAACCTGCTGCGGCTGGTCTGCGACACAGCCGCGCTCCAGTATTCTCGATGATTCTCCCTCGCCCCTTCCGAAGGGGAGAGGGCTGGGGAGAGGGGTTTGTTCTTCATTGCTTCACCGTTAACACCTTTGAAACGCCGGTGACGCGAGAAGCAACGCCAGGCCCGCGCCGGACTCGTCGTAAGCCTGGACTTCTTCCGTCGTTGCCTTGCGACCCAGCAGATGCGCCATCAGGCCGGGGTCGCCGCCGAAACTTGCGTGCAACGTGGGAAAATCAATCTTCGTTCCTTTGATCCGGTTCTCACTGATGGCGAGCGCAAAATTCCAGCGCCAGAGCAACGTGCCCATCCACGGGCCAGCGGGCTCAGGATAACCATCCGGTGTCGGATAACTGAACGGCGCGTGCCCCATGCGCCGAAGATAACCAATGATCTCCACTCCCGAATCCGTGCTCGCACCCGTCGAACGCAATGCCGATGCGATGAAGTTGAACGGACGCTTGAACTTGTTCCCGCGCTGTTGGCGAAATTCCTCCGTGGCAAACAACGTCCGCAACGTCTCGCGAATGTCGCCGTTGGTTTTGGCAAACGTGCCCGCCACCGTTTCCACCGCACTCGACGGCGGTTCGTCCGCGATGAAACGCTGACACAACTTCGTGCTGATGTGCCGGGCCGTGGACGGATGCTTCATGACGATTGCCAGCACCCGATCCAGTTCCTCCTGACCCAGCCGCTCGCGTTCTTCGTTGGAGGTCTTGGTGGGCAGGGCAGGGACTTGATGGCCCAATACTTCTTTTGCCTCGCCGTCGTGTTGCTGCAGCTTGAACTCCACCTTGCCGATCTCAAAATAGGGCTTCTGATTCGTCGAGCGCACCGTCCAGCCCGTCAGGCAACGCGCCACCTCCATCACATCCTTCTGTGTGTAGCCGCCGTGCACGCCGAGCGTGTGCAACTCCAGCAACTCGCGCGCGTAATTTTCGTTCGGTTTCTCGGACATGTTTTCGCGCCGGTTCACGCGACCGTCCAGATACCAGAGCATCGCCGGACTCAACGCCGACGCGCGCAACATGTCGGGGAACTTGCCCAGCGCGTGCTTGCGAACCACCTCGCGGTCGTCGGCCACCGTGAGCCATTTGCAGTCGCCCTTGGACGGATCAATGTTGAAGTGGTCCGACCAGAACTGGACCATCACTTCATACAACTGCCGGTCCGAGAACACCGCGCGCGCCAGCGTGCCGCGCATCAGTTCGTTGTGAAGCAACTCACCCTGATACTCGAACAACTCGCCGAGCGGCAGCCGCAACGTTTCAAACCGCCGCACCGCGTAATCACCGGACTCATCTTTGATCTGCTCGGGGTTTAACTGCTCCTCAAGGTAGGCTGCAGCTGCTGACTCCGGCGTCGCCGCCAGTTTCGACACGCGCTCGTAATCGCCCGGGCGCGGACCAAACGCCAGCCGATTCAATGCGTGCGTGATGGGATCAATCTGCTCCGTCAACGGCGGTTGAAACGGGCCGACCGGCTTTTGTGGCGTGTAGAGCACCGCCAGTTCGCGGGGCAATTGATCGCAACCCACTGTGGCCAGCAAGGCGGCAGTGCCGCCTCCCACCTTGAGGAAATGTCGGCGGGTGAAGTTCATTTCCTGAAGCTTCTGTAGCGGCGCTCTGTGAGCGCCGTCAGCGATTGGAAGATTGGGAAGATTCGGCGGTCACAGACCGCCGCTACAGGGGGGTAGGGACGCTGCGCTGCGGCGTCCGGTCGGCGTAGCGCGCCGACCCTGCCATCCAGGATGCAATCCTGCGCTACGATTGAATGGCGGTATTTTCCCCTCACCCTGACCCTCTCCTCAGCGGATAGGGGACGCCAATCGGGCACTTCGAAATCATCCGAAGCGTGCTCGAAAAATCCAGTCGCAGGTTTTTTTGTGCGACGGGAAAAAGTTCTTCCTCTCCCTGAGGGAGAGGGCAGGGGTGAGGGAGAATCATGCGCAACAGCTTGCGGTTTGGTGGGGAGAGCGTCCGCGCGAGCCGGCTCGTCAGTAGCCTCGCCCCACCGAAAGTAGGGATGCGGCGCTGTGGCGTCCGGACGGCGCAGCGCGCCGACCCTACCATCCACTTCATCACGGTTGCTTTTCATCAAGCGGCGCCTTGCAGCGAGCCAAGATTGATGGCGGGCGGTTCTCGGCGCTCGCGCCGGAGTTCCTGCACGCTGAGAATGAACGCGCCAAAACCGCTGACCAACGCCCAGATGGGCAGCACAAACCAACCCACGAACGGCAACAGAAACGTCAGCGACAACAAAATGCCGCCGCGCAATACTCGGCGCCACGGTTGTTGTTCATCCGCGGGCGTGGGCAGCCCGGCGCCGATGCGCGCGACTAATCCGGCGGAACCAATCATGCCCAGCAGTCCCGGAATCAGTAATAACGTGACGCCGATCAGCTTGAGGGCCGGGTTCGGCAGATTGGCAATGATGGCGCCCAGGACCACGGGTCCGGCCGCCGCCAGCAGTCCGACGAAGGTAATCTTCACGGGCTTCGAGTAATGCCGTTGCGCCCGTTCCACGACCACCGGGAAAAGGGCCTGGGCGACGAGCCAGTAACTGACGTAAACTGTTAGCAACCCGACGATGAGCAGAAATATCTTCAGAATATCGGCCATGATCATAAATGAATCCTCCACGGTATGGTGATTGTTGAAGTCATTGAAACCATGGCTACTGTGGCCCTGCTGTACGTTCTCGGCAAGCCCCCTTGGTACAAACTCAGCGGCGTCATGCAACTAGGACACAAGGAACAGCGACTTTGTTTCAGGTTTTAACTGTAGCGGTGCTCTATGAGCGCCGTTCTTCGGCGGTCACAGACTGCCGCTACAGGCGCCCTCGCTCCGCGGTTGCCAATGCTCCATGCTTCCGCTACAAACCCGGACGTCACGCCCAAGGCCGTTCTATGAACACCAATGCCAAGGTTTTCCTTTTCTACTGCCGCAAGGCCGGGGCGGATAATCGCCCCGAGCGCGAACATCGCACTGCGGCGTCCTTACCAAGGTTTCTCCCTTTCCGCTTTGGGGAGAGGGCTGCGGTGGGGTGTTTCAAATCCAGGTGGCGATTGTTGCGATGCGACAATTCTGGCGCTCGCAGCGCGAGCGGCACTATCAAAGTTCTTTTGTTCATCTTTGCGTTTGTCGCGATTCTATTTCTCATTTCCCCCGCTCACGCCGTTGAAGCCGGCAAAGAAATTCTCCTCTGGCCGAATGGCGCGCCCGGTTCGGAAGGCAAGACTGGCGATGAAAAGGTTCGCATCGTCAACGGCGAGCGCGTTATCTCCAACATTCACAAACCCAGCCTCGCACCTTACCTTTCGCCGGCAGACAAGGCCACTGGGTGCGCGGTCATCGTCGCGCCGGGCGGCGGACATCGCGAACTGTGGTCCGATCACGAAGGCCACAACGTCGCGCGCTGGCTCAGCGACCGCGGCATCGCGGCGTTTGTGCTCAAGTATCGCCTCGCACGCGAAACCAACTCCACTTACACCGTGGACGACCACGCCCTCGCCGACATGCAGCGCGCGCTCCGCCTCGTGCGCAGTCGCGCCAGCGAATGGGGTATCGCCACCAACCGTATCGGTGTGATGGGCTTTTCCGCCGGCGGCGAAGTCGCCTTCCTCGCTTCGCAACGGTTTGACTCTGGCAGCCCCCTCAAACCCAGTGGGGGAGAAGGACGGGATGAGGGGGAACCCGCGCTCAATCGCCAAAGTGCCCGCCCTGACTTCCAGGCGCTCATCTACCCAGGTCGCTCGCAACGCATCGAGTCCGCCACCAATTCGCCGCCCGTGTTCCTCGTCTGCGGCTATAACGACCGGGCCGACATCTCGGAAGGCTTGGCCAATGTGTATCTCAAATTCAAACAGCTCAAAGTGCCTGCCGAACTGCACATCTACGCCGGAAGCGGTCATGGCTTTGGCCTGCGCCCGAACGACACGAAACCCGTGGCAAAGTGGATCGAACGCTTCGAGGAATGGCTGGCAGACAGCGGGTTTTTGAAACGACCGTGAACTAATCTTGATATCCCAATCTGGCATTTCAAGTTGAAGCAGTGAACATCGCCCGATCTTTAAGGTACCAAATTGGAACCATAAAGAAGTGAATCCCGAGCGGGCGCAGCTTTAAGATTCCAAATTGGAAGCTTAAAGCACATCCCGAGATGTAGCGGACGATTGGTAGTGGAGCGCGGCTGTGGCAAAGCCCAGCCGCAGCAGCTTGGCAATCGGTGGTGTTGAGAGAAACGATTGGCACGCTCAACCTCGCGACGTGCTGCGGCTGGTCGGGGGACGACACAGCCGCGCTCCGTCAGGCTGCTTGATTGACAGGCCTAAACCGCTACGCTCTGCGCGTCTGCTCTATGGACTCCCAATCCCAATTGGTCCAACCAGAACAAATCGAGCAGGCCATTCTCCTGATTCGCGGCCAACGGGTGATGCTGGATCGCGATCTGGCGGCGCTTTATGGCGTTGAAACCGGTAACCTGAACAAAGCCGTGCAACGCAACGCCGATCGTTTTCCAGCGGATTTCACATTCCAACTCTCTGCGGATGAGGCAGAAGCTTTAAGCTTCCAATTTGGAAGCTTAAAGCGCGGCCAACATTTCAAGTATCTGCCATTCGTCTTTACGCAGGAAGGAGTGGCCATGCTCTCCAGCGTGTTGCGCAGTCCGCGTGCGGTGCAGGTGAACATTGCGATCATGCGCGTGTTTGTGCGGCTGCGCGAAACGCTGGCCCTGCACAAGGACCTCGCTCACAAACTGGCGCAACTGGAACGAAAGATTGAAGGGCACGACGCCAACATCCGCACGTTGTTCGACGCCATTCGCCAGCTTATGACGCCGCCGGAGAAACCGCGCCGCGAAATCGGCTTTCACGCCATTCCAAAGGACGCTGCCAGTCCGGACAGAGCGAAATCAAAACGCAAATGAAGTCCGGCACGCAGCGGCTTTGTCTCTTTTTGAGGGCGGAGTGCGCTTTCCGAAGTTTCAAACAGAAAAATCTCAATCCTTTTACGCCAGTTGCGAAGCGCCGTTTGGCTGACAATTCCTTTACGAAATTCTTACAGGGATTTGACAGTTCACCGGCGCTGCGTGGAGAGTCTTGCACCATGAAAAGCCTTGCACCGCTTCTGATTGTCTTCGTCGCCGTGTTCAACGTGGCTGCGGCGGAGATTGACTTTGCACCAGCGCCCGGGTCGCCGCTGAAACTCGCGGACGGTGGACACAGCTTCGTCATGGGCGATGTCAATCGTGACGGCAAACCGGACCTCATCGTATGCAGCAGCAATGCGTTGACGGTGTTGTTGGGCAATGGCCGAGGCGGGTTCGAGCGGACGACCAATGTGCCGGTCAGATTGCCGCATGGCGGGGGCGAGATGGTCACTGGCGATTTCAACGGGGATGGAAAGCTGGATTGGGCCGGGGCTCATCACGATCATTACCACGTGTTGGTGATGCTGGGGAATGGCGCGGGCGATTTCTCGCCGGCCGCCGGGTCACCGTTCATTGCACGCGAGCCAGGCAAGGGCCCGCACACGCACGGGCTCGCCGTGGGCGACTTGAACGGTGACGGCAAACTTGATCTGGTGACTGCGAACAATGAGGACAATGATGTGTCCGTGTTGCTCGGCGATGGCAAAGGCGGTTTCGCACGCGCGCCGGGTTCGCCGTCTCCGGTGGGTCCGGGCCCATATCCCCTGGCGCTCGCTGATGTGAATGGCGATGCCAAGCTCGACATTGTTGCGCCAAACCTCGGAATGGAACGCGGACAAATCACCGTCATCCTCGGTGACGGGCGCGGCGCATTTCGGCCTGCGCCCGAATCGCCGTTCGCGACGGCGCCCCGCCCGTATTTTGTCGGCGTCGCCGATTTCAATGGCGACGGCAGACCGGATGTGGTTGCGTCGCACGATGACACTGACCTGGTGACTGTGCTCCTGGGAGACGGTCAAGGGAATTTCAAACCGGCGAACGAATCACCGTTGCCGGTGGGTTTCCGGACGTTTGAAGTTGTCGCGGTGGATTTCGACCGGGACGGCAACGTTGACCTGGCCGGTGCTGGCGAGAAAGGCATTGCGATTTTGCTGGGCAATGGCCGGGGTTCGTTCAAGCGCGCGCAAGGCTCGCCATTTCGGACGGGTAAAGGAACGTGGCGGCTTGCGGTCGCGGATCTGAACGGCGACAGCAAACGCGACATCGTCGCCGGCAACGTGGAGAGCGATGATATTTCGGTGCTGTTGATGAAGTGAGGGTGCTTGCGCACGGCCACCATGTACGAGTGAGACCCGGCGTTTGGTGGGGCGAGGCTACTGACGAGCCGGCTCACGAGGACGCTCGCCCCACCTACCAGCCAATCCTCGCAGTGCGATGAGAATCAATGAGGAGTGGCCGGAGCCGGGGCGTTGGTGACAGTGGCGTCGCTGTTGGACGCTTCGGCCGCCTTTGCAGCTTCTTCTTTCGCCAAGGCAATGATGCGCGGCGAATTCTTGTTGTTGTAAATCGGGAACTGGTCCCGCAGAGCATCCAAGCCCTCCAAGTGAGCCAATTCGTCCTTGCTGCGCATCGGCGTTCCGTCGGAGTTTTTGGCCGTGGTCTTGTGATACCTCCATGGGCCGTCGCCGTAAATTTCCGCGAGCAGCGCAGCGAGTTGGGGATCCTGTTTCTTGACATCATCGCGGGTGCTTAGTCCCCCCGAGTTGCGCGGATTGGCATGGTCGAACCAGGCCTGCGTTCCTTCCGCCCAATATTCCTGCTCGTTCGAGGAGGCATAGACCTTGTTCTGCCGGTCCTGGTTGTAAATTCCGAGATGTCCGGTCGGGGCGGTCGCGTCGGCGAAGGCCTTTTTGAGATTCGTCCAAAATTTCCCGTCGCGTCCCTGCGCCTTGGCACTTCCAATGGCGCTGGCCAGGCAATGGGCAAACTCGTGCATGGTGATATTTTCGCCGGCATCGGGCGAGCCATCGCCGCCATACGGATCGCCGCGCAGGTTCAGCAGGTTTTCTTCAGCACAACTGCAATTGGGCATGCCGCCGAGACCGCGTGAACGCCGGTCCTGGAACGCCGCCTGGGCCACCGTACGTTGACGGCGATTGTTCTCCGGCAAGTCCATGGTGTATTCCACGACCGCCAGGATGGCCAGGCGCACCTTGTTCGTGGTCAACGCCTCCCGAACCCAGCCGGGGCTGCCGTGCAACTGGCGATCCAACGTGTAGGCCGCTTCGAGAAACGCCCAATCGGAAACTTGGTCTGAACCCACAATCACCACGCCGGCGCTGGTGAGCGTCTTCTTGTAGAAGGGATCGATGCGATAGGAGCGGCGCAGTTCATCGTCAATGGACACCACGTGGACCGCGGCTGGAGTGTTGGTGCCGTGGGGAAGGGGTTGGTAGGCACGTGTGGTTCTCAGGCCCTGATAGTTGGTGGAGACTGGCGTGCCGATGGCTGGTCCAGTTGGTTGGGCCTGTGCGGGCAGGAGCAATGCCGAGAAGGTGATAATTAGGCTGTAACGACGGGCACACGTTTCTTTGCATTTCCTCGAGCGGACAAGCTGGAAGGCATTATTCTGGAACATCGACAGTTTTTAGCTCCTGATTGGGTAATACCACAACTCTAAAAGGTTTTGGGCTGCTTTGCCGGAGCGCGGCTGTGCGCAAAGCGTCAGCCGCAGCGCTGCGGCTGATCTGCGACACAGCCGCGCTCCAAGTTGTCTGCGAACCCGCCCACTGCCCTCTATAAGCCGCCTTGTGCGGTGTGCGCAGGACTCACCGGCCGGTATCGTGTCACTCAAACAACCCCTGAATTTCCTCCCACGTCAGGTTGTCCGCCAGCGTCTCCTCGCCGCCGAGGGTGGCCTTGATGATGGCGCGCTTCTTTTGCTGGAGCGCCAGAATCTTCTCCTCCACTGTGCCGCGCGCGATGAGCTTGTAGCTGGTCACCACGCGGGTCTGGCCAATGCGGTGGGCGCGATCCGTGGCTTGGTCCTCCACCGCCGGATTCCACCACGGGTCGAAATGGACAACCGTATCCGCCCCAGTGAGGGTGAGTCCGACGCCGCCGGCCTTGAGGCTGATGAGAAAGACAGGAATCTTCGGGTTGCTCTGGAATTTCTCCACGACGGCGCCGCGATTCGTCGTCGATCCATCGAGATAACAGAATTCAATATTATCCGCTGCAAGTTTGTCCTTGAGCAGCGCGAGCATCGTCGTGAACTGGCTGAAGACCAGCACGCGGTGACCGCCATCCATCGCTTCCTCCAGCAATTCGCCAAACATCGCCAGCTTGCCGGAGCTGTCGTCGGTGAACTCTGCCTTCTCCATTTTGAGCAGCCGCAGGTCGCAGCAGATCTGGCGCAGGCGCAGCAGCGCGTTTAGCACGATCATCTTGCTCTTGGCCACGCCCTGCGCACCGACGGCATCCATGACTTCCTTGCGGCTGACGGCGAGCACCTGCTTGTAAATCTCCGCCTGATCGTCGGTGAGTTCGCAGAAGGAAATCTGTTCGAGCTTCGCGGGCAGATCCTTGGCCACCTCGGTCTTGAGCCGGCGCAGGAGGAAAGGTCGCAGCCGTCGTCCGAGCCGCGCCTGCACCGCTTCGTCCTTGTCGCGCGTGATAGGTAATTCGTAGCGCTCGCGAAAGTCGGTCGCCGTGCCGAGGTAACCGGGCATCAGGAAATCAATGAGGCTCCAGAGGTCGAGCACCGAGTTCTCCATCGGCGTGCCCGTGAGCACGAGCCGGTGGCCGGCGCGGACGGCCTTGACGGCTTGCGCGTTTTGCGTCTGACGATTCTTGATGTGCTGGGCTTCGTCGAGCACGAGCGTGTCGAACTCCAGTTCGCGATACTTTTCCGCGTCGCGCCGGCTGAGCGCGTAACTTGTAATGACGAGGTCGCTTTTCGCGATGTCCTCAAAGCGCTCGTGCCGGCCCGTGCCGTGCAGCGCGACGACCTTCAGCTGGGGCGTGAACTTCTTCGCTTCCGCCAGCCAGTTGAAGACCAGTGAGGTCGGGCAGACGATGAGCACGGGGCCGGAGAGCTTGCGGTTGGTGTGGCACGAGTGGATGAACGCCAGCGTCTGGAGCGTTTTTCCCAAACCCATTTCGTCCGCCAGGATGCCGCCGAATTTATTCTCGCGCAGGAACTGCAACCATGCCACGCCTTGCCGTTGGTACGGACGCAGCACTTCTTCGAGCGGGCCGAGCGGCGGGCATGTGAGCTTTGCCTGGCCGCTCTGTTGCGCCGCGCGCTCGCGCCAGCCGGCCGCGGCCTGCACCTGCCAGCCGGGTTGTTGACGCAGTGTGGCGTCAAGAAAGCCTGCCTGCACGTCGCTGAAGCGGTAGCCTTTTGCGTGTTGCTGCGGCGCGCAGTCGCGCAGGACTTCGTTAAATTCCTCGAGCGCACCCGTGTCAATTAGTGCGATGCGGCCATTCTTCAACCGCGTCGTGCCGTTGCCGGACAGTATCAGCCTCTGAATGTCCGCCGCCGAAAACTTCTCTCCATCCGCCGATGCCAGTGACATCTCAACATCGAACCATCGCTCGCCGGAGGGCCGGATTTCAAAGCGCGGTTCGAGCCGTTCAAAGTTTTTGGTCGTGCTGTGCTGGAGGCGTTCCTCCAGCGAGACTTCCCATTCCTTTTGCCACCGCGGGTAATCGCGTGCAAAGAAACGCACGACCGCACTCTCGCCGTGTAGATTCCAACGTCCCTGCGCGTCCGGGCCGTTGAAGCCCGCGAGGCGCATCCGGTCCGCCGCCGCGACCTCTGCGCCGAAGTCGCGTGTCGAGTAACGCGTGGTGGACTTCGGGTCCGGCAACCACAGCGACTCGTCTTTCGCCGTAACGCCCACAGTCATGATGCGCGGACCGTAAGCGCACTGGAGCTGCGCCTGCACTTGATTAAGCCCGCCGTTGAGCGCGAGGATGAAGCGCGGTGACTGCGGTTCCAACGTGAACTCATCGATGCCAAAGTTAGCATCCACCTCACTCTCGGCCTCCAGCACGACGAGCTCCTGGCTGAGGAAAAGTGGCACGCGCGACCGCGGCAGCTTCATCGGGCCGCGAAATAATTCGCGCCATTGCACCGGCAGGCCGACTGCCTCGAGCGAATCTTCACGAAACGCCCACAGCGACGCCCCTGCAATCAACGTCGGCGGCTGGAGGTTCGCAGGCAGGTTAAGTCGAATTTCGCCGGAGGTTTCGAGCGTAGCCTCGACCGGCACGCGCCACGCGGTCGCGCTTACGGTGAGCGGTGGGTTACGCCCCAGCGCCACTCGCGGATGACCGGAGAGCACGTCGAGTAATTGGGTCAATTCACCGAGGTTGAGCATCAGGCCACCGGGCGTTTCGTCGCCGGCGAGTTCCTCGGCCTTGTCGAGCAGACGCGTGTCCTCGGACGCGAGCGCAAACGGCTGGTTCATCGGCAGCGCGCTGAGGGGCACGCGACCCCGGCTCCATTTGCCCTCGAACGTGACCATCACTTTCCCGCGTTCGATGCCCGCGGCGAAGGTTGGCGGCAGGATGACGGAGATTTCCAGACGCTCGCCGGCGGCGGCGCGCTTGAGTTTTGGGCCCGGCGGCCGCGCCGCCTCGCGGGCAATCGCTTTTCCGCCGAGTCGCGCGGGCAGTGGCGTGGCGGTGTCGTTCCCCCGGGGCGGTGCCTTGGTGCTTAACAAATGGTGAAGCCCCACCGCGACCGAGTGCGCGCAAATAATGCCGGCCTCCCGCGAGGCGCGGCAGGTGCAGAGGTTGTCAATGTCCACTGGCCCCTTGATAACCAGGCCTGCGCGATACGACGACGAGCCTTCTTGCACCGCGCCTTTGAGGAGCGGCGGCGTCCAGTTCGAGGAAAGGACCTTGCCGCCCGCGAGCAAAGCGCGGGCGTTCTTGACCGCCTCCCAGCCGGCGGACTTCATAAAGAAAGCCTCCGTCAACTCAGTGAAACTCATCCGCGCAATTGTGCCGGACGCCGTGCGTTCCTGGCAACGCCGCAGTCCCGCACGAAATCATGTTTAGGAACCCTGAACCTTGTTACTTCGCGAACGCGGCGGCTGAAATCTTTCGGAATTTGCGGCGGAAGTCGCCGGCATGGGAATACGCCGCAGATTGCTGGAACAATTATGTGCACCCCGCGCAATCTCTTGGCAATTTCACGGGAACGCGGTAAAACGTGCCGCAATGATCTTCCCAAGCATGATTCGGTTCCGACTTGAATGCTCCTCGAGGTTCGCTGCTGCGTTCATTCAGTTCTCATCATGTTGCGGTTTGATTCTCCTGCTGGGTGCGGGCTGTGCGACGGGACCGCAGGGCCAGCAGGCGATTCCAGCCAACCGACCCGCCTTGTGGGTGGATGCCCTGCGCGGTGAACCGCTGGGTTTCGAAAAGTTGCTCGATGAATTGCAGGCCGCCCGAGTGGTTTATCTGGGCGAGATCCATTCGCTCCCGCGCCATCACGATCTGCAGGCGGCGATACTGGAAGGGTTGGCGCGGCGCGGCGTCCACCTAGTGCTCGCGATGGAGCAATTCGAGTACTTCGCCCAACCTGCGCTGGACCGTTACAACACCCGAAGCACGGATTTGAATCAGTTGGTGACGGAAGCCGAACTGGATAAACGCTGGCGAGGCCACACTAACTATCACGCGTTGCTGCAGACCGCGCGGACACATCAAATTCCTGTGCTCGCGTTGAACGCCCGGGCCGAAACCATCCGTGCGGTCGGACGGCAAGGACTAGCCGGCATCACGACCGAACAGCGGGCGGAATTGCCACAAGAAATAGTCACGACCGACCCGCTCTACGAACGGCTGGCCACGCGTCTGTTGGGCGTCCACATGGCCTTCGATCCGCAAAAGCTGCGTCCGATATTTGAAGCCCAAGTGGCGCGGGATGAAACCATGGCGGCTCGACTCGCGGAATTTCTGTCGGCACCGGCAGGCAACCGTCGCACGGCGGTGGTCATCTGCGGGCGCGGTCACTGCGAGTTTGGCCTTGGCATGCCCGACCGGGTGGCGCGGCGACTTCCGGATCTCACTCAGCGGATTGTTCTGTTTAGCGAAAGCGGCGATCTGCACCTCTCCGAGGCGGAGCGAAAACAGGCGCGAGAGATAGAAGTGCCGCACCAGTTCCTGAAGGAACTCGGCCGGCCGCCGGGAGATTTCTTCCACATCATCGAGGCAGGGCCGCCCGGACGCTGAAGCGGAAAGCAGAATATCGACACTTCACGTCTCGCTTGTCGATGGCAAAGAGGAACGATTGATTCTCCGGAACTCTGAGTTTCAACAGTTTGCCCGGCTACTTGGTCTTGCTATTCGCCAACGCGGTGGCGGCAGCTTTCTGAAATTCGCGACGGACGTCGCTGGCATCGCTATTGGGGAAGTCGGAGCGCTGTACCATTAGGACATAGGCGACGCCTTTGACCGGATCAATCCACGCTTGCGTGCCCCACGCGCCACCGTGTCCGTAGCTGCCGGGCGAAAGCATTTCCGCCACGCCGTCGTGCGGTGTGCGCAGCACACACGTGCCGATGCCCCAGCCGTAATTCTTGCCGCGATTTCCGTTGGCTTCGTTTTGGAAGAAACCTGTGGGCAGGTCACCGGTCTGCGGCGTGGACAGGAATTTCAGGGCGGCGGCGCTCAGATAACGTCGACCATCGAGCGAACCGCCATTGAGTAGCATCTGACAGAACCGTGCATAGTCTGGCGCAGTGGAATAGAGTCCGCCGTTGCCCTGCGGCGGGCGATCGCGCTGACCGAGGTCGGGTCGCGGCGGAACAACTTCAAGAGTGCCGGTGTCTTTGTTCTTTGCAAAACAGGTGGCCAGCCGGGTTCGTTGCTCAGCGTTGGGATAGAACGTCGTGTTCGTCATGTTGAGCGGATCGAAGAGTCGGTTTCGCAGGAACGCATCAAAGGTCATACCGCTCACGACTTCGACAATGCGGCCCGCGGCGTTGATGCCGCTCTGCGTGTATTTCCATTTTTCGCCGGGCTCGTATTGCATCGGCGCCGCGAGCCAGAGCGGGACGAGGTCGGCGAGGGTTTTGGCTTGGCGTACGCCGTTGGTATCCGCCTCGCCGAGACCGGAGGTGTGGGTGAGGATTTGCGCGATGGTCAGGTTTGCGGACTTGCCGGAAGGAGTCTTCAAGTTGGCGAACTCGGGCAGATATTTCGCAACAGGATCGGCGACGTTGAGCTTGCCGTCGTCCTGAAGCATCAGGATCGCGACGCCGGTGACGGGCTTGGTCATGGACGCAATCCGGAACAACGTATCCGACGTCATTGGCCGCTTGGTGGCGACATCCGCCAGGCCGGTGGTTTCCCAGTGAATAGTTTTGTCCTTCGTTACCACCACCGTAATCGCGCCGGCGATTTCGTTCTTCGCCATCATCGCCTGCATCGCATCGCCAACGCCGGGCAACTTGGGCGCGGCAGCAAGAGCGGAAAAAGTGGTGGCGAAAGCAACGCTGGCGGCAAGGAGGGTTTTCACGGCCGGATGGTAACTCGGCTGTTCCCCAAGAGGCAAGGAGACGCCTTTTGACATACACCGGTGACAGAGTGCAAAGTGGGTCACCATGATATTCGGGTCGCGCCTATTTCCACTTGTCGCCTGGGTGGTCGCGCACTTCGCGGTTGCCGCCGATCCGGGCGTTCGTCCTAGTGCGGAACTGTTGCGCAATTGGCCGCAATGGCGCGGGCCGTTGGCCAATGGTGTCGCGCCGCACGCCAATCCACCGATTCAGTGGAGCGAAACCAACAATGTACGGTGGAAGATTCCGTTGCCGGGCAAGGGGCATGCTTCTCCCATCGTCTATGGCGATTCAGTATTCGTGCTCGCCGCCGTGCCAGTCGGCGAGGCGCAGAAGGCGGTTCACGATGATGCGCCCGGCGTTCACGACAGTGTGCCGGTCACGCATCGTCATCAGTTTGTCGCTTTCGCCATCAGCCGTAAGGACGGCAGAATTCAATGGCGAAAGGTTCTGCGCGAAGAATGGCCGCACGAAGGCGGGCACAACACCGGCAGTCTTGCTTCCAATTCACCGGTCACGGATGGTGAGCATCTCTACGCCTTTTTCGGTTCTCGCGGACTTTACTGCCTAGACTTGAAGGGTGAATTGAAATGGTCCAAGGATCTTGGCCGAATGCGCACGCTTCACTCCCATGGCGAAGGCAGTTCGCCCGTCTTGCATGGCGACACGCTTATCGTTTGCTGGGATCAGGAAGGCGACTCATTCCTTTACGCGTTCGACAAACGCACCGGCAAACAACTTTGGAAAGTTTCGCGCGACGAAAAGACGTCGTGGTCCACGCCGCTCGTGGTTGAACACGCAGGCAAACCGCAGGTCATTGTCAGCGCGACGAAGCGTGTGCGTGGCTACGACCTCGCCACCGGCGTGCAGCTTTGGGAATGCGCCGGCCTGACGGACAACGTCGTGTCCTCGCCGGTGTACACCGATGGCGTGCTAGTCACGGGGAACAGTTATTATTCACAGGCGATGCTCGCGATCTGCCTTGGGGGCGCGAAAGGCGACATCACGGGCTCGACCAACGTCCTGTGGAAGCTGAACCGCATGACGCCATACGTTTCCTCGCCGTTGCTCTATGACGACACGCTCTATTTCCTGCGGCATAATCAGAATATTCTCTCCCGGCTCGAACCGGCCACTGGCAAACCGCGCGGCGAACCGGTGCGGCTGGAGGGCATCGGCGATTTTATTTTTGCCTCTCCAGTTGGGGCCGCAAACCGCATTTACGTCACGGGTCGTGACGGTGTGACGGTTGTCACCCGCCACGACCGTGAGAATGCCGCCTTGGCGGTCAACATACTGGATGATTCGTTCAGTGCGTCGCCAGCGCTCGTTGACCGCGAGTTGTTTTTGCGCGGGGAGAGGTTTCTTTACTGCATTGCGGAATCGAAGTGACGCGGACTGTTATCGCTTCGGCAACAATCCCCACAAACTGTAGAGCGCGCCAAGCGTGATGATCACGACGGAGAGGTAAAGCAGCACATCATACCAGCGCGGTGGACGGAATTCAGCGGGACGTTTTCGCCGGATGATCAATACCGCTATGGCGAAGACAGGTAACAGCAGAGTTTGAATCGCTCCGCCGCTGACGACCAACCACTGCGGCGTTTGCCGGAAAGAAACGAACAGCACGAGGTAAACGACGGAGAGCGCGGGGATGATCCAATTGAGCGCGCGTTTGGGGTTGTACTTGGTGCCGTCGCGGGAAAGGAGGCGCAAGTTATCGGCGATCATCCGCGCCCATGTGGCCATCGCAACGAAGAACGTGGAATAGCACACGATGAAAGCGCCGACGGCGAAGACGTAAAACACCCAGTCGCCAAAGGTGCGCGTGTACATCTGCGACACCGTGCGGATCATGTCCAGGCCCTTGGGGATTTCTTTCGCCCCATGCAGGATGGTCGCGCCCAGGATGAAGAACGCGATGGTGGAAAAGGTGTAGACCAACAACGCGACCGATATATCCACGCGCATTCCCCGGATCTTCGCCGCTACAAGCGCCGGGTCGCGGGGTACGCCGGGCTGCAGGTCTTTGGCATAGCCTTTCTCGAGACACCAGTAAGCGTAGAAAGCAATTTCCGATGTGCCGATGCCGGTCACGCCAAACACGGCGACCGCATCTGCAAAACCATGTTCGGGCAACTGGAATTGAAGGCCGGTCAAGATTTGATCAGGTGTCACCTTGAACTCCGTTCCTTGCAACAACACCAGCGCGACGACGGTCATGGCCGTGAAACCCGCGACCATCAAGCCCGACGCGCTTTCGATGAACCCATAGCGACCGGCGATCAGCACGGCGGCCGTCGTCACAGTGATCACGCCGGCCACCAACCAGCCGGTAAACGATGGACTCAACAACTGAATCGATTGCACAGCGCCGGCCAGCACGCCGCCCATGGACAGTGTCCCCGCGAAGAGCAGGGGCAACCAGCACCACGCGGCCCAAGACATCGGGCCGATGCGACCGGGGACGCGATTGAGCGCCGCCAGCGTACTATCGCCAGTGAGAATGGTATGTCGCCCAATTTCCTCCTGAATGAAAACCTTGATGACGCAGCCCAGGATGATCAGCCACAGCGCACTCAACCCGACGGTGGCGCCCAGCCGCGGTGCGATGACGAGTTCTCCTGTGCCGACAACCGCGGCGGCAATGATTATGGATGGGCCGAGGCTGTGCCGGAGCTTTTGGGACATGCGCGGCGAGGCTAATCAACCAGACCAGTGGGCGGCAAACGCAACTTTTGATGACAAGGAGCTAGTCCTACGACAGCACCTCAGCGCGCTGTTGTTTGGTTAATTCCGTCCACACACCGGACGGCAGTTCACCCAGCCGGAAGCTGCCGATCCTGACTCGCAGCAACCGAAGCGTTGGATGGCCGACAACAGCGGTCATGCGGCGGACCTGCCGGTTTTTGCCTTCGATGAGTTCGAGGCCAATCCAGCAATCAGGCACAGATTTGCGAAAGCGGATGGGTGGCGTGCGCGGCGCGATCGGCGGTTGTGGCTCGAGCAACCACGCCCGACAGGGCAGGGTGGCGCGGCCCTGAATGGCGACTCCACGCGAAAGTTTCGCAAGCGCTTCCGCGGTGGGGATGCGTTCCACCTGCGCCCAGTATTCGCGTTCGTGCGCATGCCGCGGATGCAGCAATCGCTCGTTTAATGCGGGTTCATCACTCAGCAACAGCAAACCCTCCGAGTCCGCGTCAAGCCGGCCAATGGGATAAACGTTTTTCGGAAAACCAAACTCGGCGAGCGCGCGGTTGGGAGAGCCATCGCTGGTGAATTGCGACAACACGCCGTACGGTTTGTGAAAGGCGATCAACACGCCGCTGGTTCAACGGGCGAGAGCGAGGTTCAAGCTCACTGGCTGTTGCCGTAACCCCGGAAGAAGCCCACGCATTGGGCCACGTCCGGCAGGTTGTTCTCCCACTTGGTTTCGTACTCGATGGAAATGTTGCCTTTGAATCCCATCGCCTTGAATTCATCCAGCACGCCTTTGATGTCGCTCACGCCGCTGCCAAACGGCTGATCCGGCGTCGCCTTGCCAATCGCCAGTCGGTCCTTGAAGTGCGCGCTGATGATGCGGCCCTTGAGAATCTTGACGGCGTCCACCGGCTTGATGCCCGAAGTGGCCCAATGGCCGATGTCCGCGCAGGCGCCAATCCGCGGGTCGCGATCCTTGATGACCGAGAGGACATAATTCGGATCCCAGACCTTGTAGTTTGGATCATTAGGGCGCTGCGGGTGATTGTGGATGGCAATGTGGATGTCGAACTCCTTCACCAGCTTCTCGATGATGTCGAGTTTGGTGGCGTCCTCCGTGGTGATTGCGTAAAGGTCGAGCTTTTTGGCGAATTCAAAAATCTTGCGCCACTCGGCCTCATCGCGGCCGCCTACCACGCCGTAATTCACCGCCCGAATCTTGTGCTTGGCGAGGTGCGCCTTCATGGCGGTGATGGTTTCGTCGGACGCGTTGTGATCCCATTTGGCGTCGGGTTTTTCGACGCTGAGTTTCTGGCCGGGATAAAACTCGATGACCTTGCCGCCGGCGAGGGCGGTTTTCTCCACGGCTTCGTAGGCGCTGAAGCGGTTGAACGTCCAGCACTGGCAACCCACGGCAAACCCGCCTGTCTTGCAGTCGTCCGGAATATCCGTGGCCTGGACCGACCATACCAAGGCGAAACTCAATGCGACCAGCGGCAGGGATTTCAAAAGTTTCATGATGATAGCGTATTAGGGATTCTGGATGTGAGTCGCGGCACGGCTCGCGCGCATCATGGCAGCGAGATTTAAGGGCGGTGTCAAAAGAAAATTCGAGGGCGCGAGGGGGCGAAAATTCGTTTGAACATATTTCCGCTCCGATTGTCGCAATTCGCACCGGCTATGGATGGAAAAGGGTTTACAACCGGGCCGGGAGCGACTATTTGAGCCGCTCGCTTTTTGGCTAACCAACCCAAAGTGAAACATGATAAGAGTCGAGAACCTTAAGAAATTCTTCGGCACCAAGCGTGCCGTGGACGGCGTTTCGTTTAACGTTGAGCGAGGCGAGGTGCTGGGATTCCTCGGGCCGAATGGGGCCGGGAAGTCCACCACCATGCGCATGATCACCGGCTTCATCCCACCGACCGAGGGCCGCATCTCGGTGGGAGGGCATGATGTGGTGGAGAATCCCATTCCCGCCAAGCGGCTGATTGGTTACCTCCCGGAGAACGCGCCGGCCTACACCGACATGACGGTGCAGGGCTTTCTGAGTTTTGCCGCAGAAATTCGCGGGCTGCGTGGTGATGGCCGGGTGCGCGCAGTGAATCGCGCTATTGAGATGTGCTTTCTGGAAAACGTGCGGCATCAGAGCGTGGAGACGCTTTCGAAAGGGTATCGCCATCGCACGTGCTTCGCTCAATCCATCATTCACGATCCCGAAGTGCTCGTGCTCGACGAGCCGACCGATGGCCTGGACCCAAATCAGAAGCACGAGGTCCGCAGCATCATCCGGCGCATGGGTGAAAAGAAAGCGATCATTTTCTCCACGCACATTCTTGAAGAGGTGGACGCGGTTTGCTCCCGGGCCATCATCATTGATCGCGGCAGCATCGTGGCCAACGGCACGCCGCTGGAATTGCGCCGCCGCTCTGAGTGGGCGGGCGCAGTGACCATCGTTGTTCGCGGTGCATCAACTTTGACGGTTACCCAAAAGCTTTCCGCGCTTTCAAGCGCCAAGCGCGTCGCGGTGGGCGATGAGGCTGGGTCACGAATTACGGTCACAGTCTTCCCGAAACCGAATCAGGATGGTGAACTCACCCGGGCGGTGCTGGATGCCTCACAGGGCTGGGCGGTGGAGGAATTGCGGACAGAAGCCGGACGATTGGACGAAGTGTTCCGCAGCATCACCCTGCCGGACACGACCAAAGAGGGGGCGAAATGAACAGCACGTTGACGAACATCAAGACCATTACCAAGCGCGAGCTGAGCGCTTACTTCACGTCGCCACTGGCGTATGTGTTCATCGTAATCTTTCTCATTTTGACCGGGCTTTTCACGTTCATCGTGCGGCCCAGCTTGTGGGATCGGGGCGAAGCCACCTTGGCGGGCACGTTCTTTTTCTGGCATCCATGGTTTTACTTGTTCCTCGTTCCCGCCGTCGGCATGCGACTCTGGGCGGAGGAGCGTCGGGTGGGCACCTTGGAGCTGTTGCTCACCATGCCCATCACCGCCTGGCAGGCGATCTTGGGGAAATTCCTCGCCTCATGGCTTTTCCTGGCTCTGGCTTTGGCGCTGACGTTTCCTGTCGTGATCACCGTGAATTACCTCGGCCAGCCGGACAACGGCGTAATCTTTGCCGCCTATGTGGGCAGTTGGCTGATGGCGGGAGCGTATCTGGCGGTGAGTTGCCTGACGTCGGCCATGACCCGCGCGCAGGTGGTGAGTTTCATCGTGTCGGTGGTGGTCTGTTTCTTCCTCATCCTCGCCGGCTTCCAACCTGTGGTCGATGCCATGCAAGGTTGGGCCAGCCCCGGGCTGGTGGACCTGGTCACTTCGCTGAGTTTCATCACGCATTTCGAGGGCTTCCAAAAGGGCGTGCTCGATTCGCGCGACGTCATTTATTTCCTGTCAATTATTGGCTTCTCGTTGTTCACGACCGGCGTGATTTTGCGCAGTCACCGCGCGGGCTGAAAAGGAGCGACCATGCAAAAGAAATCTTACTCGACCATACTGTATTCCGCCGGCGGGGTTGTCGCCATGGCGGTCATCCTGATCGCCTTCAACGTGCTCACGGGCGCCTTTCGCGCTCGCGTGGATTTGACGAAGGAAAAAGCCTACACGCTATCGGCTGGTACGCGCGCGATTCTCGGCAAACTGGACACGCCGGTGAAGCTCCGATTCTACTGCACCCAGACCCGCAACGCCACACCAGAGACGGTGTTCCTTCAGAAATACGCCCGGACCGTGGAAGACTTGCTGACTGAATACAAGCAGGCGGGCAAGGGCAAGATCGTCATTGAGAAATACGATCCCCAGCCGGATTCCGATGCGGAGGATTCTGCGCGTCTCGACGGCGTGGAAGGCGTGCCACTTTCGAGCGGAGAGAAATTCTACCTCGGCCTCGCCGTCAGCCTCTTGGATTCAAAGGAATCCATCCCCTTCCTCGCACCCAACGAGGAACGTCTGCTCGAGTATCGGCTCAGCCGCGCCATCACCCGGGTGGTGACGCCAGAGAAACCGGTCATCGGCATTATGACGGCGCTGCCGGTATTTGGCATGCCGTCGAATCCGATGATGCAGCAGATGGGCCAGCGCGGGCAGGAGCCGTGGGCATTGGTCCGCGAGTTGAAAAACGATTTCACCGTCAAACGCGTGGAGCTGTCGGCGGAGGAGATTGACAAGGACGTCCGCGTGTTGCTGGTGATGCATCCGAAAGACATCAGCGACAAGACGCAATTCGCCATTGACCAGTTCGTGCTGCGCGGCGGGCGGCTCATCGCGTTCCTCGATGCGCAATCGCTCGTGGACCGGCCGCAGGGACAGAACCAGATGTTCGGCAACATGGGCGGAGGCGGTTCGTCGCTCGACAAATTGCTCAAGGCTTGGGGAGTTGAGTTCGACAAAGCAAAAGTGGTGGCCGATCTCAACTTCAAGATGCAGCTCGGTGGCGGCGCGCAGCCGCAGGAAGCGCCGGCGTGGCTGGCGCTAACGCCCGAAGGCATCAATCCCGACGACATCGTCACGGGTCAAATCGACAGCATCTGGTTGCCCTGCGCCGGCGCGTTCACCGGCAAGCCGGTAGATGGCCTTAAGCAGACCACGCTACTGCGCAGCACGAAGAGTTCGCAGTTAGTGGATGGATTTCTTGCCAGCTTGAGTGGCGAGAGCATCCTCAAGGACTTTAAACCATCGAACAACGAGTATGCCCTGGCCATCCGGTTGGCGGGCAAGTTCAAGACGGCGTTTCCCGAGGGCGCGCCCAAGGACTCTGCAGACACAAACGCGCCGCCGGCTGCTTCCACCGCGTTGAAGGAAAGTGCCGCAGAGAACGCCGTCATCTTGGTGGGCGATGCGGACATGCTTTACGACAACTTTACCATTCGCACGATGAACAGCCCGTTCGGTCCCATGTCGATGGCGATGAACGCTAACTTGAACTTTGCGCAGAATGCGGTCGAACAGATGACCGGCGACAGCAATCTGATCACCGTCCGCAGCCGGGCGGTGTTGAACCGTCCATTTGAAGTGGTCAAGCGCATGGAAGCCGAGGCCCGGACCCGTTTCCAGGACGAGATCGCCAATCTGCAAAAGAAATCCGAGGAAGCGCAGCAACGCTTGAGCGAATTGCAGTCGCAAAAACAGGACAAGAACCAGAAGTATATCCTCTCGCCGGAACAGCAGCGGGAGCTCGAGAACCTGGAAAAAGAAAGCGCGGAGACCAATCGCAAGTTGCGGCAAGTGCAGAAGGATTTGCGCCGCGAAGTGGATTCGCTCCAGACCCGGCTCACGTGGATCAACATCCTAACCGTGCCGGTGCTGGTTTGCTTGGGCGGGGTCGCCTTGGCGTTTTACAAACGGAAACTAACCGCGGCCCGCTGACCCGTTCCCGAAGACAACTCGCAACCCATTTGGTTATGAACAAGAAGCAGATTCGAATCTTGTTGGTCCTCCTCATCATCGCCGGCGGGACGGTAATTGTGTTCCGCAACCGCAGTCACCAATCGTGGTCGGGCGGCGGGCAGGCCGTCGGTCAGAAGCTCCTGGGCGCATTGCCGGTCAACGACGTCACCCAAATCATCATCCAATCGGGCACCAACGAACTGAGCGTCGCGCGCAAGGACGACATTTGGCGGGTGCGCGAGCGGGGTGATTATCCGGCCAACTTTGGCACGATCAGCAGCGTGCTGCTCAAGCTCAAGGATTTGAAAGTGGTGCAGGCCGAGCAGGTGGGCGCCAGCCAGTTGGGGCGGCTGGAATTGTTGCCCCCCGGACCGGGCAGCAACACGGCGACCCGCGTGGAATTGCGGGACAGCAGCGGCAAATCGATCAAGACGCTGTTGCTGGGGAAGAAGCATATGTCCAAGTCCCCGCGCGGTTCACAGTTTGGTGACATGGAGGGCGGCTTCCCGGATGGGCGTTATGTGATGACGGACGCGAGTGCGGGCAACGTCGCTGTTATTTCAGATGCATTGAGTGACCTCGAACCGCAGCCCCAATCGTGGCTGAGCAAGGAGTTCGTAAAGATTGAAAAGGTGAAATCCGTCGCCGTCAGATTTCCCGAAGCCACCAATTCCTGGAAGCTGACGCGGGAAACCGAAACCGGCGAATGGAAGCTCGCCGATGCTGCGGCGGCCGAGAAGCTCGACGCCAGCAAGCTCTTTTCTTTCGGCAATCCGCTCAGTTCGGTGCAGATATCGGACGTGGCCATTGGTCTGACGCCCGAGCAGACTGGCCTCGCCAAGCCGACGACGTTGACGATTGAGACGTTCGATGGTCTGACCTACGCGGTGCAGACCGGCGCGCAGACCAATTCGGACGTGTTTGTGAACGTCATGGTGACGGCGAACCTTGTGAAGGAGCGTACGCCCGGCAAAGACGAGAAGCCCGAGGACAAGGCGAAGCTGGACAAGGAATTCGCCGACAATCTCAAGAAGCTGGAAACGAAAGTCGCCGATGAATCGGCACTGTCCAAATGGACTTACCTGTTGCCGAACTGGACGATGGAGTCGCTGCTGAAGAAACGGAGCGAGTTGTTGGAATCCAAGAAGGAAGAAACTCCGGAAGACAAAACCACTCCGCCCGGCGCTTTGGAGATTCCTGGGATTGTCCCGACGCCAGACCAATAGAGCGCAGTATCACGGTGCGGGAGCGGGAGTCGCTGGTCGCAAGAAAAGCGGATCCTCAGACTTCGGGGCGCGAGTGATAGGCCCTGCCGATCATTTGCCAATACGCCAGAGGTGTGATTGCGAACGCAGATAGATCGTGCCGTCCGTCACCGCTGGAGACGCGAGAGTGCGTTCACCCAGATCATTTTTGGCCAGCACTTGAAACGTCTTTCCCGCTTTCAATACGGCGCCCACGCCTTCTTCGTTCTGAAAATAGATTCGGCCTTCTGCGAGCACTGGTGACGCCGAGTAGCCTCCACCCACCCGTTCGCTCCAATACTGTTTGCCAGTGCGCGCATCGAGGCAGGTGGCAATACCGCTGTCAGAAATGAAGTAGAGTTCGTCACCCACGACAACCGGCGACGAGGTGTTGGGTGCGCCCTTGGCGTGTGACCAGACGATGTGCGTATCGGTGGCATCGCCTTTCGCGCCGGCGGGTTTGATGGCATACATTATCGGCCGCATATAGCCGGAGCTGACAAACACCAGGCCATGTGCAAACACCGGCCGCGCGATCAGCGAGAAGCCTTCCGGGTAGCGCACGCGCCAGATTTCCCGGCCATCTGCTGGTTGCAGCGCCGACACGAAGGCGCTGGCGGGACTGATAATCTGCGTTGCGCCATTCACCGCAATCGGCAGCGGAGTGGAAAACGAGAACTTATTCTTGGCGGTGGTATTGCGCGGCGCGTTCCAAAGCACGTTGCCGGTCTTTACGTCGAGCGCCGCCACAAACGGATCGGAGTTGCCGTCGCAGTTGAATACCAGTGCATCGCCCACGAGCACAGGTGAACCGCCGTTGCCATGCACGGGAGAATACTTGAGCGTTGACTGCCGCCACATAATCTTCCCGGACAGGTCCAGCGCCGCAGTGCCCATGTGACCGAAATGCACAAAGACGCGGCCAGCGCTTACGATCGGGGTTGGACTGGCCAGGCTGTTCTTCTTGTGAATCTCGCCGGTCGCGCCCGCGTCCGGCCGGAATACTTCAACATTCCATTGGATACGCCCGTCCTTGGCATCTATGCACACGGCCCGCAGGGACGTACCGGTTGAATCCGTGACCGCCGTGGTGAGAAATACTTTTCCGTCCGCGAGCGCGGGCGACGACCAACCTTCACCCGGGATTGCAGTCTTCCAGACGACGTTGCTGGTGGCGCTCCAGTGGATGGGAACATTCTTCGCGCGGGAAATCCCCTGACCGGTCGGGCCACGAAATTCAGGCCAGTCTTCCGCCGCATCGACCGCGGAAACGACAGCCACGAGGCCAAGCAATGGAAGACATTTGATCCAGCGGGTTTTCACCGTGCCAGCAAAGCGAATTAACGCCGGGGAAGCAACTGTGAAGAACAGACCATGGTCCGCACGCTCAACGAACCGACACCTAGTCCGCCCGTTTCATCCAAAAGTAAACCCCCACGCCGAGGCCGGCGCACGCGAGGGACATCAAGAACCACGAGCGGATGAAGTACGAAACGGCGATCATCGCCACGCCCCCGAGCATCGGCGGCATCGAACTTTGCCGCTTCCCGTAAACCCAGTAGCCCACACCCACCGAGCCCCAGAAGAGTGAGGCGAACAAAAAACTCGAATCAAAGAGGTTGTCCACAAGTGTTGGCTGTTTACTCTGCGGGCGCCGTGAGTTTCAAGTTTGCCTCGCCGCCGGAGTTCCCGTCGCTTCGGGCTCAATGCGCCAATGCCGCCAGCGCAACTTGACCGCAAGATCGTCGATTAGCGAGTAAGCCACCGGCGTGACAATCAGGGTCAGCAAGAGACACAGCGCCTGGCCGCCAATGACGACCACCGCGACCGCCCGCCGCTCTTCCGCGCCCGGACCAGTGCCCAGGGCCAGGGGCAGCATGCCCGCGATGAGTGTGAGCGTGGTCATTAGAATGGGGCGTAGGCGTTCGCGGTTGCCTTGCAGAATGGCCTGCAGACGCTCAGCCCCTGCCTCGCGTAGCTTGTTCATGTGATCGATTTGCAGAATAGCATTCTTTTTCACAACGCCGAAGAGCACGAGCAGACCTAGCGCGGAATAAAGATTGATCGTCTGATTCGCCACGAGCAGGGAGAGAAACGCGAACGGCACCGAAAGCGGCAGTGAAAGCAGAATGGTGAACGGATGCACGAGGCTTTCGAACTGGGCGGCGAGGATGATATACATCAGAATCACCGACAGCAGAAATGCCCACAGGAATTCGGTGAACGTTTGCTCCAGATCCCGCGCGCGGCCAGAGACGCGCGTCGAATAGCCAGTGGGCAGACCCATCTTTTCCACCTCCGCGCGCAACGCGGCGATGCGGTCGGCCTGGGCGAACCCGGGCGCCACGCCGGCGCGAAGACTCACCTGTCGTTGACGGTCAAGCCGGTCGAGTCGCGACGCCGTCAGTGCCGGCACAAGGCTGACCACGTTGTCGAGCCGGACCAATCCGCTCGCGCTGCGGCGGGAAGGCACGAACAGGCGGGCAATGGTTTCGGCGTCACCGCGGTCGCCTTCGTCGAGACGCACCTGCACGTCGTAATCCTCGTTCATCGAGTCGTCGCGGTAGCGCGTGACCTGATCGTCACCGCCGACCATAATGCGCAGCGCGTTGGCGATGTCCTCCGTGTCCACGCCCAGATTCGCCGCGCGCTCACGATCGATCTGCACGCGTAGCTCAGGCTTATCGAGTTTGAGCGTGGTGTCGGCATCCACGAGGCCCAGCTCGGGTGCTTTTTGACGCAACTGCTCGGCGTATTTGTACAAGACATCGAGGTCCGGTCCGAGCAGCGCGAAATCAATGTCGAAGTTCGGACCGCCGCCCACGAACGTCTGCGGATTCCGCACCTGGGCGCGAATGTCTGGAATCTTGCGCAAGCGCTGGCGGATCTCCTGTTGAATGTCGCGTTGGCTGTAATTGCCTTGGAACGCGCGCCACGGCGGCCATTGCAGCAGGCGCGCCCAGCCAAAGGTGCGTTCCTCATGTGGCGCTAGGCCGACGTAAAAATTTACGCTGTTGAGGCCGCCGAAGAAGCTGGCCCCGACGGAGGCAAGCACGGTGCGCACGCCGGGAATCTGTTGCAGTTCCGCTTCCACTTTCAATGCGACTTCGTTGATTGCGCCTAACCCCGTGCCCTCGGCAGTCACAACCCGCACATCGAACTCCCCTTCGTCCACATTGCTCGGAAGATATTCCTGGCGCACGAATTGATAGAGCGGTACGGCTGACGCCATCACCAGTACGGCCAGTCCGGCGACGAGCCAGCGGTGACCCATCGCCCAACGCAGCAATCGTGCATAATTGCGGTCAATGCCGGCGTAGAAGCCGGAGCGCGAGCGGGCGTGATTGGCTTCGTCGCCTTCGTCCTCCTCGCGAACGCGCAACAGGCGCGCACTCATCATCGGCGTGAGTGTGAAGGAAACCAGCAGGCTCACCATCACGGCGACGGCGGCAGTGAGACCGAATTGATAGAGGAAGCGGCCCGAGATATTCGACATGAACGACACGGGAACGAAGATCACAACTAGGCTCAAGGTGGTGGCCATGACGGCGAGGCCGATTTCTGCGGTGGCTGCCTTCGCGGCTTCGAATGGCCGCATCTTCTTTTCTTCGATGAACCGGAAAATGTTTTCCAGCACCACGATGGCGTCATCAATCACGATGCCCACCATGAGCACCAGCGCGAGCATGGTCACGCTGTTGAGCGTGAAACCCAGCGCCTTCATCATGCCGAAGGACGCAATGACCGAAGCGGGGATTGCCACCGCGGCGATGATGGTGGCGCGCCAGTTGCGCATGAACAGCAGCACCACCAGGCTCGCGAGAATACTCCCGAGCACGAGGTGCAACTTGATTTCGTGCAACGCGAGGTAGATGTACTTCGACTGATCCCGGATGATTTGGACCTTCAAATCGCCGGGTAATTGGGATTTAACCGCGTCCAAATTGCGCTTCACGCCCTCGATCACCGCCACCGTGTTGGCGCCGGACTGCCGGATGATGTCAATCGTCACGTTGAGTTCACCATTCAACCGGGATAGCGAGCGCTCCTCTTTCGTGCCATCTTCCGCCCGGCCAATGTCCCGAATGCGAACCGGCGAGCCGTTGCGCGTGGCCACGACCAGTTCGTTGAACGCGCGCGCGTCGGTGAGCCGGCCCATCGTGCGCAAGGTCTGTTCCCGTTGTTGCGTGGTGACATTGCCGCCGGGGATGTTCGCGTTCTGCCGCTCCACCGCGTCGCGCACCGCTGTGATCGGGATCTGGTAAGCCGCGAGCCGGTCCGCATCCACCCAGAGGTTGATGGCGCGTTCGAGTCCGCCGATGATGTTCACCTCACCCACGCCTGGCGAACGTTCGATCTGCGTCTTGATGATTTTGTCAGCGATCTCCGTGAGTTCGCGGCGGGACCGGCCACCGGAGATTGCGATGGTGAGAATCGGCTGCTGATCCGTGTCCGATTTCGAAACCGTCGGCGGGTCCATATCGCGCGGCAATTCGCGGACCGCCTGCGCCAGTCGGTCACGTACGTCCTGGGCGGCTACGTCAATGTCGCGATTGAGATTGAAAGTGGCGACCACGAAGCTCGAACCTGAAGCATTGACGGAACGCAATTCGTCGATGCCTTCGATGGTATTGACCTCTTCCTCGATCGGCTGGGCGACCTGCGATTCCATTTCCTCCGGTGAGGCACCGGGCAGGCGGGCGTTGATGCGGACGGTGGGGATGTCCACGGCGGGAAAACGGTCCACGCCCAGTTTCATGTAACCCGCGGCGCCGATCACCACGAGTGTCATTACGATCATCATCGCGAAAACCGGACGACGAATGCAGATATCGGCGAGCTTTTGCATCGAGCGAGGATTCTACCGTGCTGCGTTGGTGACCGCGGCGGTCGCACCTGAAGCAGATGGCGCAATGACGAGTGACTGGCCAGTGCGGATGCCGGCCGGATCAAGGACCACCGTTTCGCCTGGACTCAGCCCCGAGACAATTTCCACCCAATCGCCATCCCGTCGGCCCGTCGCCACCATTTTCTCCGTCGCTTTTCCGTCCTTGGCGATCACCACTTTCTCGATTCCGGCAAAGACGATCAACGCCCGCGCCGGCACGCTCACGGTCTCCTCATTGGCATTCAAGACAATGCGGGCGCGGACAAATAATCCGGCGCGCAAGCCGCCGGGGTTGGGCACGTCGGCTTCCACTTCCAGCATGCGGTTGGCCTCGCGAATCGCCGGCGCAATCCGCGCGAGCAGCCCCCGATAAATATTCGTATCACCTTCGACGGTCACCCGCACGGTCTGGCCCACCCGCACAGTGACGGAGTCGCGTTCCGGCACTTCGAGACGCAGGCGCAACGGATCGGTTTGCACGAGCCGCACAATGGGTGTGCCAATGGCGAGATAATCTCCGGCGGACGCGATGCGCTCGGCGACGCTGCCGTCAAACGGCGCCCGCACGCGCGAGCGTTCGAGATTCAGACGGGTAACGGCGTCGTTAGCCTCAGCGGCTTTCACTTCCGACCGCGTGCGGCCGGCTTCGGCCACAGCGGCATCGAGGTCGCTGAATGACGCTATCTTGTCTTTCTGCAAATCCTGCACGCGCTTGAGATTCTGGGCGGCATTGGCGGCGCTGGCGTTGGCACGCGCGAGATTGGCGGCAGAAACGTTGGCGAGCGCTTCGTAGGAGGTGGTGTCGATCAACGCCAGCTCCTGGCCCGTTTTCACTCGGTCGCCGATCTCGACATAATTCTTTTCCAACTGTCCGGCAACCTGCGCGGCGATGGTGGCTTCCTCGCGGGCGGCCAGTGTGCCGACGACTTGCAGTCCCCGCTCCATGGGCCGCAGTTCGGCGCGCGCGGTCTGTACCTGGCGCGGGGGGGCGGCTGACGCGGCATTGCTTTTGGCCGGTTGGTTCTTCTCGCAGGCCGTCAATGCGAAGAGGCAAAGCAACCCGGGCCAGCCAGCCTTAGTGAATGGAAATCTCATGGTTCCAGATGCGAACGGAGTTTGGACGCATCCCCCTGCCTGCGTCATCAGATTTTTTCTGAACGCAGACGATTGTTAGCCAGACAAATCTCAATCCAGCGGAACGGGCGCGGATCTGGCCGGGGTTTGTATCACGGTCCGGCTTGGAGGCGATAGAAGCGGGCCGCGTCCGTTGCGTTTGGAACGACGAGCGCGTTGGTGACGGGCGTGGGCTGCAAGTTGGTCTGGATGGCGGTCCACGGGCCATTCACGCTTGCGGCCGAACGGAGGGTCTGCCGCACGGATTGTCCGCCGATCCATTGCAGCGTCAAGTTCGTGCCCGTCGGTATGATGCTGGTGAACTTGAGCACCGAGCCGGCGTTAGTTGGGTTTGTATCCGCTGCCTGCTCCTGAAGGTTGTTCGCGCCGTCGCTGTCGTTGTCGTCGGACGCAACGCCGCTCAGGGGATTGCCAAAAAACTGTTGCTCCCAGCCATTACGCAAACCATCCCCATCCGCGTCGAGATCAGGATGCGCCTGCCGCGAGAGAATCAGCATGCTATACGGGCCGATGGCGATTTCACCGCTGCTGCCCGAGACATCCACCATCGTGCTGCCGTAATTGCCGAAGTCCGAGCCGTAGCGCGTCCAATCCGAATTGAGATTCACATACCACTTACCGCTGGCGGGCCATGTGTGAATCCAATAACTGGGGATGGCGGTGGTGGTGAAGTTCATGATGACCATCACCTGATCGTCGCCGCCCGCGCCCCAGCGATGAAATGCCAGCAACTTCCACGGGGCATCGTTGCGGACCACGTGACTCGTGATGCTGGGACCGGTAAGCCCGAGACTGACGTTGTTGAGATTGCGGCGCAGGTGGATCAGATCGCGGTAGAAGTTTACGACGTTGGAGTAAGTGTTGACCCGCGACCAATCCAGCGCCGAGCTGCTGCTGAATTGGCTGGTGGCCAGCGTTTCCTGCCCCATGAACAACATCGGCATGGCCGGCATGGTCAACACGACTCCCGCCGCGAGCATCGAACGCTTGCGCGCATAATAGCTCGTTGAATCGGCGGGCTGGATGCGGGTGGGCAGGCGCTGCGCGCCCGCACCGTTCAGGTCGCCGACCAGATCATGCGTCTCGGAATACGCCACTCGGAAGAAACCGTTGCCATTGATTCCATTCCACAGCGCGTTCATGTCGCGATTCGCGTCCGTGCCTTCCACCACTTGTTGAATCAGCAGATTGCCGAAGCCGCGATCCCACTCGCCATGGAAGCCCTGGCCGAAGGCTTCGTCCTCCGCGATGCTGAGGACGCCGGGGCGATTCGCGCGGATCTCGGTGTTATTGATGTATTGAATGAGCGAGTCGGCATCGGGGATGTTAACATGGCCGGGGTCGTAATAGCGCATCCCACCGACGGCGTCCCACCGGAAACCGTCAATGTGATACTCATCCATCCACATTTTGAAGTTATCAATGATGAAGGACCGGACGCCCTGGTTGTTGTAGTTGGGTCGGTCACCCCAGGGGGTGCAACAGATGTTTGCGTTGGTGTAAACGTAAGCCCGGTCGTTCGAGCCGACATCGAAGCCATAGAGCTCTAAGTCCGTCGGCCCCCAGTGATTGTGGACCACGTCTAACAACACCCGGATACCCCGCGCATGCGCCGCCTTCACAAAACTTTTCAGACCGTCAGCGCCGCCATAGCCGGTGTTCTCCACAGCATACAAGTCCGCCGGGTTGTAACCCCAACTGTTATCGGTTGGGAATTCTGCAATGGGTAGCAATTCCACCGCGTTGACGCCAAGATTGGCCAGATGGTCGAGCTTGGCGATGGCGTCAGTGAATTTTCCCGGACCACCACCGAACGGCGTGGGATCGTAGAACGCGCCCACGTGCATCTCGTAGATGACCAGATCGGATTGATTCACCGCCAATCGGGTGTCGCCCTGCCAGTCGAACGCGTTCGGGAAATAAACAATCGAGTTGGCATCAGGACTGTTGTAACCGCTGCGAGTGACGAGCCGGCTGCGCGGGTCTTTCCACCAGTGGGTGCCGTTGATGAAATATTTGTATTGGCTGCCGTTCGTCACGCCCGGTACATCCACCGACCAGTATTCGCTACTGCCATCCCGTGCCATGCTGGTGATACCCCAATTGTTGAACGTGCCGCGTACGGCCGCCGTGGTTGCGTGCGGAGACCAAACGCGAAACGTCACGCCGGTGCCCAGTGCATCCGCGTAAGGCGTGGCCCCCATACCCGGACGGGATGATTGGGCCAGGGAACGATACGGCCCAACGAAGCTGACTGCGGCCACGAGCGCAATAGCGGCCAGCAGCGGACGGAGCTCAGGGCGGCGAGGCAAGGCAGATGATAGGACTGGGGCAACGGCGGAATTCACGTTCCAGACTCTGGCTCAGTCTCGTCAGGCAAGCAACGGCGAGATGCGGTCGACCCGCCGCATCTTTGTGCGGGGGATTTACCGGGATTGCAGGCAGCTCAGGCCTGAGTGGGTGCGGATTTCACGCGCCCGCCCGCCAACGTACCGACCACGCCAATCACTGGCATGAGCAGCGCGACCCAGGCGGGTTGCTTGGCACTCATCATGGCTTCGGCATTGGGGACGTCGCCGGTGCGCGGCTTCGGTTCACCGGCTGGCGCCGTGAGGGTGGGAATGGCGGATAACAAGCCCAGAACAAGCACCAGGCCGGCCAGGGCGAAGACCGCTTTCGGGCTCTTTGCAATCAAGGCACAGACTTTGCCGCCGACTAGCGCAGCGACGATACTGACGACGAACATAACCGCCAGCCAAAGTCCGGTCACTTCGTACAGGCCCGGCTTGAACGCACGGTCCGCGCCCATTCCGAGATAGGCCGCCGTGAGTGAGACGAACACCACGACGAACATGGACAAGTAGCCAACGATGACTCCGCCGATGATTCTCAGCATAGGAATGGGTCGATTGAGGGTTGTTGTGTCAGTTGTGATTCTGTTAACCAAATTACTATCGCCGGCTGGGGCTGGGCGCTGCGCTGCGTTCACTTCGACTTCCGCTTCGTGGCCCGCCGGTCGCGATCGGCGCGGGCTTGTTCGGCAACGGCGATCCAATCCTTCACTGGCACGCGCGCGATCAACTTGCCGATGACGTCCAGCGGGATGTCCGCCAGCTGCTTGAACCGGATGCAGCATTTGCCCATGTCGAGCTTCTTGCCCGTGGCAGCCCAGGCTTTGCGGAACCATTTCTCGGTATCATTGTCGCCATAGACCGTCATGACGTAGATCGCCATGTGATTCTTCTGCGACGCGAGTCCGGCGAAGGGCATGGGTTGCTTGGGATCGCAGTGATAACCGGCCGGATAAAGGCGATGCGGAATGACGTAGCCAATCATGCCGTAGTTCATGCATTCCTCGTAGCCCGCGGGCAGGTTGTCGAGGATGACTTTGCGCACGGCGCTGATCGCCGCCCGGCGGTCGTCAGGCAAACCCTTGATGTATTCAGGGACGGACTTGGCTTTGCTGGTCATGGGAATCTGCTCAAGCGGCTCCTGGGTCGTTCTGCATCATCCCAAAAATATTTCCCTCGGTGTCCTTGCAATAAACCAGCCAGCCGACACCGGGAATGGGCATCTTGGGTACCACGACGGTCGCGCCGGCCGCGGTGGCTTTCTGTGCGTACTGATCGACGTTGGGCACATCCACGGTACAGACGTAGGCAATGACCGCCTGACCATCGATCGTGCCTTGGCGTGGCATCAGGCCGCCGTTGATTCCGGGTTGTGAATCCGGGCCGGTGATGACGAGCCAGTAAGGCATCGGGCCGTCCCATTTGTTGAAGGTCCAGCCCAGCACGTCGCCATAAAACTTGATGGCGCGCTCGGGATTCTCGGCGTGAATTTCAAAATGAATGACACGAGGCATGGAGTTCCTTTCGGATTTGGTTGGGTTGCGCGGAATTAAGCCGGCAAAGTTGCGAAACGGTCAAGCCGGGAGTTGCGGTTCGCGGCGTCCGCAGATTGACCGCGCGCGAATTGCGGGCAGACTGTGGCCCGTGAAGGTTCGTCACATTTTCATTTCACCGGGGCACAATTATTACGGACGCCATGGGCAGCCGCCGGATACGCATCCGATCATCGAAGTGGCCGAGGCCGAATGCGTCGCCGGGCAGGGGATTCGGGGCGATCGCTTCTTCGGCTACCGTGAAGATTTCAAAGGGCAGATCACGTTTTTTGATTTTGATGTCTTCACCGCGTTGCAGCAGGAACTCACACTGCCGGAAGCGAAGCCACAGGGCACCCGCCGCAATGTGTTCGTCATCGGTGCGAATCTCACCGACCTCATCGGACGTGAATTTGAGCTGCAGGGCGTTCGCTTTGCCGGAACCGAAGAAGCCTCGCCTTGCGAATGGATGGACCTTGTACTCGGAAACGGGGCGCGCGAATGGCTGGAGGGCCGGGGCGGATTGCGGGCGCAAATCCTGGCAGACGGAGTGCTCCGGCGCGACGCGTGACGGTTCAGGTGCGTGGCGGAAGTAATTCCTGCATACGTTGGGCTCGATACGCAAAGATCTTTTCGACATCACGCTTCACCAGGAAACGCTGAATCAGGACGCCGCCAAGAACGGCATATTGGATGGAATCCAGACACCGCGTGCCGCCGGCGAGCGGGATGAAGCGGTGCTCGTGATTCCACTGCCGATACGGCCCGCGCTTCTGAACGTCCACAAACCGGTGCGGCGGTTCCCAGACGGTGATTTCGGTCTGCCACCGAACCGGAATCCCGTGGATGCGTAGCCGGTAGTCAATCAACGTCCCAGTGCGCATCGGAATGGGTGATGGCGTCAGAATCTGAAAGTTGAGCCAGGGCGGCGTGATGACCTGTAGATTTGCTGCGTTGCCAAAGAACGCAAACACCTCTGCCGGCGGGCGTGGCAGCCAGGCCTCCGTTTCATAGGTAAAGATCCTCATCGCTGAATTGCTTCAGGATTTGCCGCCGCGCAGACCCGTGCTAAGTAACAGTCATGAAAAGTTTCTTCCGACCGAACATTGACAGCCGGGGACGCTGGCTGCGAGCCATCGTGGGTTCGCTGCTGGTGGTGGGTGGGCTGCTGGCGGGCGTTCATGTTTTGTGGCTGGGCGTGGTAATGATTCTTTCCGGCGGATTCGTTTTGTTCGAAGCAGTGCGCGGTTGGTGCGTGATGCGCGCCTGCGGTATTCGGACCCGGCTCTAGTTTCCGCACCGGCTCATCGCGGCGTGCGCAGTTCCTCCAAGATAGGATAAAGTTCCCCCAGCTCCTTGGTTGCCTGAATTCCCAGTGAGCGCAATGTCGCCTGATAGGAAGCCGCCGCCTGGCCGCCCACGATTAGGCGGGTGTTACCCGGAAGGTGGTTTTTCAGTTGGGCCAGTTCATCGGGGAGCTTTGCGTCGTCAGCCGGGAAAATAATGCTCAAGGCCACGGCCCGCGCCTGATGTTGAATCGCCGCGCCGGCGATTTCCGCCGCCGGCAGGCTCGGTCCAAGGTAAATGACGCGCCACCCCAGATCATTCGCGGCGGCCGCGACCATCACGGCGCCGAGTTCGTGCAACTGTCCCGCCGGCGTGGTGACGATGATGGTTGGAGCATTTCCGTGCATGACGTATGATCGCGGGGTGCGCATCAAGAAGTTCCGAATCACCACACTGGCAAAATGTTCGTGCGCCGCCGTGATCGTCCCGCGCAACCAGAGTTCCCCCACCTGACTTGCGAGCGGCGCGATGATGTTTTCCAACAATCCATGCTGACCGTGTTTGGCGGCAGCCTTGCCGAGAATGGACTCCAGCCCGGTAGTATCCATCACCTGAATTCTCTCAATCGCTGCTTGGACCGCACCGGCGGAAGTGGTTGGTTCGCGGCTGGAAATCCTCGGCTCTGGTGACGGAGCAGGAATCAGCGTCCTTAGTTTCTCTGTGGGAAGCCGCGCTATGTTTCCGATGCTGTGACCGGCGACAGTTGCCAAGCGCAGCAAGTTCAGCCGCTCAATTTCATCCTCGGTATATAACCGACGGTTCGTGTCTGTGCGGTTAGGGGATACGGCGTCGTAACGCTTTTCCCAAACGCGGATCACATGCGTGCTCAATCCACAGCGCTTCGCCGCGACCTTGATCGAGTGCTGAATTTCGTCCATTGGGCTAATCATAGACAAATACTAGACGTTACGCAAATGGCTGATTCAAAGGGCGAGTTACTCCAATAAAAGTTAAACAAACATTTGACAACAATCCATAAATTAGACAATAGTGAGACATGATCAGTTTAGGCTGTTCTCCAAGTGTGACTGCGGACTTTGCTTTGGGCGACTCTTGCGGACGAGAGAATCGGCCAACAAAGCGAGTGCGTGGTTTGAGTCGCGGGCTCAAGCCGCGTCGCGCCAATCGAGGTCAACTTGGGCGCTTAAATCAGCTAGTGGTTTCTGAACGCATTGAGTTTACAACCGCATTAAACAAAACACCGCGCCCAGCGCCCAGCGCCGGCCGCCCACCGTCCGAGTCCGATTCGATTCTCTCTCTTTACATGCGTGAAGCAGGGCAGGAGCAGTTGCTGACCGTGGGTCAGGAAGTGGAACTGGCTGCTCGTATCAAGGATGGTGACTCCGCTGCGCGCGAACAAATGATCCGGGCCAACCTACGGCTCGTCATCAAGATTGCTCGCGAATACGACTACCTTGGCATGCCGCTCCTGGACTTGATCAATGAGGGCAACATTGGACTCATGAAAGCGATCGAGCGTTTTGATCCAGCGAAGGGTGGCAAGCTCTCGACTTACGCATCGCTGTGGATACGCCAGCAGATCCGGCGGGCGCTCGCCAGTCAGGGCAAGACCATCCGGCTGCCGGTCCATGTGGCGGACAAGATTTACCAGTTGGGTCGGGCTGAAATGAAGTTAGGCGGCATGCTCGGTCGTGAGGCATCGGATGAGGAAGTCGCAGGCGAACTCGGCGTTCAGGTGCGGAAGATCGCGCGGCTTAGGCGGGCGGCACTACGGCCATCCTCGCTGGATGCTCCGATTGGCGATGACGACACGAGCACGATCGCTGAAATCGTGCCGGACGAGAATGCTGCGAATCCCTTCGAACAATTGCGCAATCGCTCTGAAACCGGACTCATCCGCAAACTCGTCGCCCGGTTGCCCGAACGCGAAGCCCGCATCCTGAATTTTCGCTTCGGCCTCGATGACGGTTGCGAACGTACGCTGGAAGTTGTCGGAGCGAAATTCAAACTGACCCGCGAGCGCATCCGGCAATTGCAGAACCTCGCTCTGGCCAAATTGCGTCGCATGCTCGAAGAGCCAGGCGCTGTGACCATTGCTTGAATTCAAACCGACTTTCCCATGAGTAAAGAAGTCATCATCATCGGCGCCGGCCCGGGCGGTCTTGCCACCGCCATTCAACTCGCCGCCGCCGGCGTGCGCGTGAAAATTCTCGAGCGGCTGCCGATTATCGGTGGGCGTACCTCAACCATCGAGTCGGGCGGGTTCAAGTTTGATCTCGGCCCGACTTTCTTCCTTTACCCACGCGTGCTGGACGAAATCTTTCACGCCGCTGGCACGAGCCTGAAACAAGAAGTCGAGATGGTCCGGCTTGATCCCCAGTATCGCATCGCTTTCGGGGCCGGCGGTCAGTTGGATTGCACCGCAAACATTCCGGCGATGGAAAAGCAGATCGCCGCGCTTGCACCGGCGGACGCGCCGAACTTCAAAAAGTTCCTCGACGAAAACCGCACCAAGCTCGCGCTCATGGAGCCGTGCTTGGAAACGCCGTTCCATGGTTGGAAGGACGTCATCAATCGCCGAATGATGCAGTTGCTCCCGTGGCTGCGTCCGCATCAATCGGTGGACGATTACCTGAAACGCTTTTTCAAGGATGAGCGGGTGCGCCTCGCCTTTTGCTTTCAGTCAAAATACCTCGGCATGTCGCCGTTTCGTTGTCCGAGTCTGTTCTCCATTCTCTCGTTCCTGGAATACGAGCACGGTGTCTGGCATCCGATTGGCGGTTGCGGCGCGGTGACCACTGCCATGGCGCGCGTGGCGGAGCGGCTCGGGGTGGAGATTGTCCTCAACGAACCCGTAACCGAACTTCTGTTCGAGGGTCGGCGGGCGGTTGGCGTACGTACGGCCAATGCGGTCCACCGGGCCGATGCCGTGGTCGTGAACGCCGATTTTGCGCGGGCGATGGAACGCCTGGTGCCGGATCATCTGCGCCGCCGCTGGACGAATGCCAAGCTTGCGCGCAAGAAATATTCCTGCTCCACGTTCATGATGTATCTCGGGGTGGAGGGTGAATTCAATCTGCCGCACCACACGATTCACATCGCCGAGGACTACGCCAGGAATCTGGATGACATCGAGAACAAACACGTGCTCAGCGATGATTCCAGCTTTTACGTGCAGAATGCTTGTGTCACCGATCACACACTAGCGCCGAAAGGGCAAAGTGCGCTCTATGTCCTCGCGCCGGTTACGCATCAACATCCCAACGTTGACTGGGACAAGGAGCGCCATCGCTTCCGCCGGCATCTGTTCGACCAGATGGCGAAAATTGGTTACCGCGATATCGAGTCGCGCGTCCGGTATGAACGCATCATAACGCCGGCGGATTGGGACACGCGCTATGAGATTTATCGGGGGGCGACCTTCAACCTAGCCCACAGCCTTGATCAGATGCTGCACCTGCGACCGCACAATCGCTTCGAGGACCTCGACGGCGTTTATCTCGTTGGCGGCGGCACGCATCCGGGCAGTGGTCTGCCGGTAATCTTCGAGTCGGCGCGGATTTCATCACGATTACTGCTGGAAGACTTCGGCCTCAACTCCCTGAGCGGTGATCTTCCTGGGCTGCTTGTGGCAAATCCGCCGCCGGAAAATTATGAAGCCGCCAGCAAATAAAACCTCAACTCAAACACGCATTTCCGTGAGAGAGCGCACTCAAGAAGAATTCAGCGTTGAGGTGACAAAACCGGATGCAGCACGCCAGGCGCAGAGCACATGGTCTCGACGGTCCATCGCCGCTCGGCTGGAAGTCATCCGGCGTTTCCGACATTTGCTCGTCGAACAGGCGGAACTCATCGCGCACGCTGCCAATGTTGATCACCGCCGACCAGTTTCTGAAATCCTTGCATCCGAGATTCTGCCTCTGGCCGATGCCTGCAAGTTTCTGGAGCGGGAAGCGGGAAGGATTCTTGCCCCGCGCAAATTGGGTTGGCGCGGTCGCGCGTTGTGGCTTGGCGGAGTCAGCTCGGAAATACGTCGTGAACCCTTTGGGGTGATCCTCAGCATCGCGCCCTCGAACTACCCGATCTTCCTGCCAGGAGTGCAAGTGGTGCAAGCCCTCGCCGCGGGCAACGCCGTCGTGCTCAAGCCCGGCCCGGCCGGATTGAGCGCGGCGCTGCAACTCGCGCGACTGTTGCACGTAGCCGGCTTGCCCGACGGCTTGCTGCGCGTGCTGCCCGAGAGTGCCGAGGCCGCGCAAGCCGCGATCGCATCCGGCGTGGACAAAGTTTTCTTCACCGGCTCGGCCAGCACCGGCAAGTCCGTGCTCGCGCAACTCGCGCCGCTCGCCGTGCCCGCCGTGATGGAACTTTCCGGTTCGGATGCCGTCATCATCCGGGTCGATGCCGATCTCGATCTGGCGGTGCGGGCGCTGACGTTCGGATTGCGGCTCAATGCCGGGCAGACCTGCATTGCTCCGCGTCGCGTCCTGGTCGCACGCTCAGTAGCGACCGAGTTTGAAGGGCGCCTGGCACGGGCTCTCGCGAAATGCGCGCCGGCCGAATTTTCTCCCGCGCAGTCGGCAAAACTCACGCCCCTGGTCCGCGCCGCGCTGACGCAAGGCGCTCACCTGCTAGCGGGTGAAGTTAGCGCGGACGCCCCATTGCTTGGGCCATTGGTACTCGCCGGCGTATCTCCGGATGCGCCCCTGATACAAGAGGACATTTTCGGTCCGCTCATGGGCGTCATGACCGTTGCGAGCGACGAGGAAGCAATCTGCATTGCGAACTCAAGTGCCTACGCGCTCGGCGCCACGATTTTCTCCCGCGACGAATCTGCCGCCCAAGCGCTGGCCGCACAGATTTCTGCAGGAGTGGTCTTGATCAACGATTTGATCGCCCCCACCGCCGATGCGCGGCTGCCATTTGGTGGACGCAAGCTCAGTGGCTTTGGCTCAACCCGCGGGCGCGAAGGGTTGCTGGAGATGACCACACAAAAAGTCGTGATGGTAAATTGCAGCCGCCGGCGTCCGCATTTCGACGAACCACAATCCTGGCATGAAGGCCTCTTCCTCGCCTTCCTTAAGCTCATCCATGGCCGAGATTGGCGAACGCGGTTTGCGGCGCTTAAAAACCTCGTTTCTGGGCTGAGGCAATCGAACAAGCAAAACTGAGATGAATTCTATGAAGACTCGAAAACCCATCGGCGTGATCGGCAGTGGCCTTGGCGGGCTGGCCTCTGCCTGCACCCTTGCCGCGCGCGGTTACGAAGTGATTTTGTTTGAGGCCAATCCCTGGCTCGGCGGCAAGGCGACGGAGCATCACGATCAAGGGTTCCGCTTCGACATGGGGCCGACGATCCTCACGCTCCCATCCGTGTTGCGCCGGATTTTTGCCGAGGCCGATCGTTCGCTGAGTGATTATCTCGAACTCGTGAAGCTCGAACCGCAATGGCGTTCGTTCTTCGACGACGGCACGACGCTCGATCTGGTTTCCGACGAAACGGCCATGTCGCAGAATCTGGACCAGTTGGCGCCGGGCGGTGAAGTGAGCGCGGGCTATCGCAAGTTTCTGAAGCTCTCGGAGCGACTCAACAAGATTTCGCAGAAATTCTTCTTCTACAAATCCATTGGCGGCTTGAACGACATGTTTCAAGCGAAGAACACATTCAACCTTTCCACGCTCGGTGACGTGCTGGCCATGCGCATGGGCCGCAGCGTGGCGAGCACCATCCGTTCGCACGTGCCGGACGAACGCGTGTCGCAGATGCTCGACCACTTCACCCAGTACGTCGGCTCGTCGCCGCTCAATTCGCCTGCCGTCCTTTGCGGTATCGCCCACATGCAGACAGACGAGGGCGTGTGGTATCCGATTGGCGGCACGCGCGCCGTGCCGGTCGCGTTGGCGAAGTTGGCGGGCGAACTGGGCGTCCAATTCCGATCCGAAACCGAGATCCGCCGTATCCTCGTGGAGAACGGTCGCGTTTTTGGCATCGAGACCAAAGCGGGTGAGCGCGTCGAACTAAGTGCCGTGGTTTCCAACATGGATTCCGTCCGTACTCATCGCGAGTTGATCGGCGGTGACATCGGCCATCGCTTCGATGCGCGTCGCGAATATGAACCGGCCTGCTCGGGCGTGGTGCTGTATCTGGGGCTCAAACAGCGCTACGAACACATCGCGCATCACAACTTTGTCTTTTCGCGCGATCACGAGGAAGAGTTCAACGCCATCTACAAGCAAGGCGAACCCGCTCCCGATCCCACGGCGTATATTTGCGCACCATCGCAAACTGAACCTGCCGTCGCCCCCGAAGGTGGCGAGGCGCTGTATGTGTTAGTGCACACGCCGTATTTGCGCCCGCATCACGACTGGCAACAGCTCCTGCCCAAGTACCGGCGCGTAATCATCGATAAACTCAAACGCACGGCGGGCATGGACGATATTGAACGCCGCATCGTCAGCGAGCGCGTGCTCACGCCGCAGGACATCCACGATCGCTATCGGGTTCTGAACGGCGCGATCTACGGACTAGCGAGCCACGGCAAGTTTATGGGCGCATTCAAGCCCAGCAACCGCAGCCCCGATGTCCATGGCCTGTACTTCGCCGGCGGCGCAGCGCATCCCGGACCGGGCATGCCAATGGTGATGATGAGCGGCTGGATTGCCGCCGATGCGCTTGATCAGGACGGCATCACCAAGCCAACCCACAGGGAGCGCGTGGTGACTGAACAGGCCGAGCTCGTAGCGGCGTGAGGCTCTGACCCACGACTGAAATGATCCACGCGGAAACCATCAAGATCGCGGCGCACCGCTCTCCGACCCGGCGCGAATCTGGCGTGCGTGATCAACGCGCCGGGTTGGAGACCGGCGCTCCGCGCGAAGTGCGCGACCCTTTACTTCCGACCATCTCGCGTCCGTTGCTGCGGCTCTTCAGTTGGTATTCGAGGCGATACGTCCGGCGGCATTTCCATTCGTTTCGCGTATCGCGAGCGACCCAGTTTCCGTCGCCACTGGGCATGCCGCTCGTCATTTATTCCAATCACGCCTCGTGGTGGGATCCGTTGGCGGGCTTGCTCATCGCCAGGAAATTCTTTCCGGTAAGAAATCTCTACGTGCCGATGGACGCACAAGCGCTGGAGCGTTATGCGTTCTTCAAACGACTCGGCGTATTCGGTGTGGAACAGAACACCCCGCGCGGCGCGACAAAGTTTCTTCGCGTCGCCCGCGACATTCTCAGCCGGTCGGAAAGCGTCCTGTGGCTCACGCCGCAAGCGCGGTTTGCCGATGTGCGCGAACTGCCGGCGCAATTCAAGCCGGGGATCGGGCATCTCCCGCGACTTGGCCCGCGGATTTGTTTCCTGCCGGTCGCGATCGAATACAGCTTCTGGGAAGAGCGATTGCCGGAAATCCTCGTCCGCATTGGCGAGCCGCGAATCACGCGGCGCGACGAGCCGGGCGATACCACGATGTGGACCGACCGATTCTCACGCGACCTCTCAGAAACGCAATCCGCGCTCGCGACGGAAGCCACGCGGCGCGATCCTCAGGACTTTGAGAATCTCCTTTCCGGTCGCAGTGGCGTGGGCGGCATCTACGATTTGTGGCGGGCACTCAAAGCGCGAGTGACCGGACAGGAATTCCATTCGGAGCATGGAAAACTATGACGCTGGAAATGCTGGCCATCATTTCGCTCGTGCTCGCCGCCATTCCGTGCGGGTTGTTCCTGTTGAACCTCGCGTTCTACCGGCGCATTGGGTTGGGGGATTCTTCGCGCAAGGTTGGCGAACCGATTTCCATCCTCATCCCGGCACGAAACGAGGAACTAAACATTCGCGCCACCTTGGAATCAGTCCTCGCAAATCGGGACGTGAATTTTGAAGTCATCGTGCTGGATGATGGCTCGACGGACGGAACGGCAGCGATCGTGCGCGAGTTTGCCCGGCGTGATGAGCGCGTCCGACTCGAACGCGCGCCACAACTGCCTGCCGGCTGGTGCGGCAAACAACACGCCTGTCATGTGCTGGCCCAACACGCGCGGCATCCGATGCTGGTGTTCGTGGATGCCGACGTGCGGCTCGCTCCCGACGCGCTGCAACGCATGAGCGGGTTTCTCCAGCGCAGCGATGCCGCGCTCGCCAGCGGCGTGCCGCGTCAGGAACTCGGCACACTTTCAGAACGGCTGCTCATTCCGCTCATTCACTTCGTGCTGCTTGGTTATCTGCCAATGTTCATGATGCGTTGGACGAGGCGCGCGGCTTTTTCGGCGGGATGCGGTCAACTCTTCATCATCCGGGCGGACGCGTATCACGCGACGGGCGGACATGCGGGCATCCGCGCCACCCTGCACGACGGTGTGAAATTGCCCCGGCTTTTCCGTCGCGCCGGTTTCAAAACGGACTTGTTTGATGCCACCGACATCGCAAATTGCCGCATGTATCAAACCAACGGCGAAACCTGGCGCGGCTTGGGTAAGAATGCCACGGAAGGTCTGGCCGCTCCCGGCGTCATACTGCCGATGACTCTTTTCCTACTGGGGGGGCAGGTACTGCCGTTTGTCTGGTTGGCGGCGGCGTTTTGGATCGGAATGCCGGGACTTTGGATTGCGCTCGCTGCCTGCGCCTGCGCGTTGTTACCGCGACTCGTGGCGGTTCAAAAGTTCAGTCAAACGCTGATGAGTGCGTGGCTGCATCCGCTGGGCATCCTCGCGTTGCTCGCCATTCAATGGTTCGCATTGGGCAAGTCGTTGCTCGGCAAACCGAGCGAGTGGAAAGGCCGCGCCTATCCCGTGGGCATGATGAAACCGACGGCGGCTGCCACCCGGACTTTGACAGGCGTGTTGTTCGCCGGCTTTTTGTCCATGACGGCGCTGGCTGGGAATGACACGAACAAAATCTGCCGCTCGTTTGAGCTGCGCGACCAGTTTGATGCGGTGCATCGCGTGGCGTTTCCCCGGACAAATGTCATCGTGCTGACCATCGCCGACAAGCAGGGCAACGCACAGATTGACGGCTGGCTTGCGCCGCTCAAGGAGCAAGGCGCCGGGCGCGTCGAGATTCTCGGGATTGCCGCTGTGGATGGCGTGCCGAAAATGCTGCGTGACGGGGTGCGCAAAAAATTCGCCCATACGCGCAAGCACCCGGTGATGCTGGACTGGGAGGGAAACGTGACGGCGCAATTTCAACCGCGGAAGAATCTGGCGAACCTTTACGTGCTGGATCGAAGCGGCAGGATCGCCGCGCGCTTCAGCGGTCCCGTGAATCCCGAGGCGCTGCGCGAACTGGTCCGCGCCATCGGCGAAGCGCAGGAGCCGCAACCTGAATCTTGAGCGCACCCGCATCCATCGTGTGGTTTCGCCACGACCTGCGGCTCGGGGATAATCCCGCGTTGACGGAGGCGGTGAAAGGCGGCGGCGCGATTATTCCAGTTTTCATCTGGTCGCCCGCAGAGGAAGGTGAATGGCCGCCGGGCGGCGCGAGCCAATGGTGGTTGCATCAATCACTGGCGGCATTGGATGTGGTGCTGCGCTTATCTGGCTCGCGGCTGGTGATCCGACATGGTCCAAGCCTTGAGACACTGCGCGCGCTGGTGAAGGAGACAGGCGCGAGGAATATTTTCTGGAATCGTCGTTACGAACCCATCGTCATCGCGCGCGACTCGAAAATCAAATCCGCCCTGAAGGCCGAAGGAATGGCGGCAGAAAGTTTCAATGCGGCGCTGCTGCACGAGCCGTGGACGATTCAGAACCAGAGCGGCAAACCGTTCCAGGTCTTCACACCGTTCTGGAAGCATTGCCTGAGCAAGCCTGATCCAGACACCCCGCTGCCAGCGCCGAAACAATTGGTCGCGCCTGGCGTGTGGCCCAAGTCGTTACGCCTTGCTGAGCTGGAACTGGAGCCGAAAATCAACTGGACTGAAGGTATGCGCGCGGCGTGGTCGCCGGGCGAGGTTGGTGCAAAGGAACGCTTGAAGCGGTTTGTGGCGCAGGCGTTCGACGATTACTCCGAGCAGCGGAATCGTCCTGATGTCGCAGGCACTTCGCGCCTTTCGCCGCATCTGCACTTTGGCGAAATCAGTCCGCGCCAAATCTGGCACGCTGTAGCGGCCGACGTAAGGAGGCGGAATACAAGTGGGAAAAGCAATCGCCTCCTCACGTCGGCGGCTACAGACACTTGGCGGAACTCACAATTCCTTGCTGAAGTTGGCTGGCGCGAGTTTGCACATCATTTGCTCTACCACTTTCCGCACACGCCGACCGAACCGTTACGGACGGACTTCAAGAACTTTCCGTGGCGCAAGGATGCGGCCTGGCTGCGCGCCTGGCAGAAGGGCTTGACTGGCTTTCCGATTGTAGACGCGGGGATGCGTGAACTCTGGACGACCGGCTGGTTGCACAATCGCGTGCGGATGATCGCGGCGAGCTTTCTCGTGAAGGATTTGCTGCTGCCGTGGCAGGATGGCGCCAAGTGGTTTTGGGACACCCTTGTGGAGGCCGATCTCGCGCAGAATACGCTCGGCTGGCAATGGACCGCCGGTTGTGGCGCTGATGCGGCCCCGTATTTCCGCGTGTTCAATCCGCAAAGTCAGGGCGTAAAATTTGATCCTAACGGTGACTATGTGCGCAAGTGGTGTCCTGAACTCGCGAAGCTGTCCGCAGAATTCATCCATGCGCCGGACAAAGTGCCAACGGACATGCTTGCCAGAGCTGGAGTGAGATTGGGTCGTGATTATCCAGAACCCATCGTAAGCCACGTCATTGCTCGGGAAGTAGCCCTGGAGGCGTACGCGAAACTTCGTCAGGGCAAAGGGTGAGTAAACAGCAGAACTACACGGCTTACTGCGAACTGCGGGCCGGGCGCACAAAGACACGATACGGTCCGCAGGTGGAATCCGTTCTCGTCCGACTTAATCCGGAAGCGTTCAAGCGCTACCGTCGTTTCTGGAAAATGATGATGTGCTGCTGCGGCAGGTTGGTGATGGTTTCCATCCAGATCAACGGATGAACGGTCATCTCCTTCCGCACTTGAGCTTCGGTCATCTTGTGCAGCCGTTTGATGGCCAGTTTTTCGTCTTCACCGCGGAACTCGACGAACGCGATTCGTGCGCCGGTTTTCAGTGCGGGCATCATTGCCGACACCATTTCGTACGGGTGGTCAAACTCGTGATAGACGTCCACCATTAGAATCAGGTCCACCGACGCGGATGGCAACTTGGGATCCGTGATCGTTCCCAGCACAGGCCGGACATTGTGAATTCCTTCAGCGACCAGCTTGTTGGTCAGTAGCGTGAGCATTTCAGGTTGGATGTCCTCGGCGTAAACCACGCCATTGGTTCCCACGGCGCGCGCCAGTCGGCGGGTGTAATACCCCGTGCCGCAGCCAATGTCGGCGACGACGTCGCCGGGCTTCAGCTTCAACAACGGGACCAGTCGATCAGCGCCCTCTTCCTGAACGCGCTCCGCTCGTTCCAACCAGTCTGCGCCTTCGTGTCCCATCACTTGCGCAATCTCTCGCCCCAGATAGAACTTGCCGATACCGGTTGGATCGTGTTCCGCGCGAAACTCATAGCGTGAGGCCGGGATGACAGAATTCGTCTGGTCAGCGTGAACTGACAAAACCATGCCGGTGAGCGCGCCAGCGAAGGAGGCAATACCGCTCAGCAAACAACGGCGCGCAAACGAGGATGTCATGAACTGGAAAGTAGGCCGTGGAGCCGCGTCGGGCAATGCGAACTGCTTGTCAGTTTAGCGGGCAACGCACTGGCTTTTTGTCCGTGGCGGACGGTGATGTCGCCGATAGTCGTACCGGTTGGCAGTTGACGTGCTTTTTTGAGGGAGAATTCGTTCTTGTTGTACCCGGGTTGGTTTATGTCTCAAGTTAGTACACTAGCGAGCAATATGATGACCGCGAATGCGTCAGCGGATGCCAAGACTGTCTTCCTGGTGGAAGATGACTCGGCTTCGGGAGATTTGTACAGCAACCGGCTGGAACAGGCTGGATTCCGCATGTCCACGGCGCTGGGCGCCGGTGCCGCCCGCGAAGCGCTGTCCAATCTTTCCGCGGACTTGATCATCGTGGACCTGATGTTGCCGCAATCCGGCGGCTTGCAACTGGTCGAGGCGATCCGGGCCAATGGTCGTCATAAGGATACGCCGGTGCTGGTGCTGTCCAATGTCTACATGCCGGAACTGGCGCAACGCGCCTTGCGGGCCGGCGGCAGCCGGGCGCTATCGCGGTCCGAATGCACGACGGCTGAACTGATTGCTGTTTCGCGATCGCTGGTCGGCCTCGACGAAGAAGCGGGCGCCGCCGCGATCAATCAGATCAACGCGAGTTCAACCGCCGACTTGAACCGGGCGCTCTTGGAACGCGGCGCCGCCGAGGTCGTCACCCTGCGACAAATTTGTCTGCGATATGCGGACCTCGCCACAACGGCCGAGGGCAAACCGTACCTCGAAAAGGTTTATCAAACGGTTCGCTCGCTGAGTTCCTGTGCCGGATTGGCGGGCTGCGGCAAGATTGCCCGGATCACTGGCGCCATGGAGGCACTGTTGTTCGATCAATTGTTCCGGTTGAAGACCGGCATGTCCCCTTCTTCGATCCAGACCTTGATTCAGGCCGTCGATTGCCTGGACCGGTTGATCAGCAGCGGAAATGCGGGCGCGGGTGAATCCACCGGCCAGGGCAGCGTGCTGCTCGTTGATGACGACCAGATCTGCAACATGGCGAACGAAGTAGCCCTCAAGCGGGCGGACTACGATTCAGCCGTGACCTCGGGGGCCGGCGAGGCCCTGATACTCCTCAACGACTTTACGTTCGATCTGATCCTGCTGGATATTGACATGCCGGGCATGAACGGGCTTGAGCTTTGTCACAAACTGCGTGGCATCCCGCATCATCAGCACACGCCGGTCATATTTGTTACGCAGCACGGCGATTTCGCGAATCGTGAACGCGGCGTGCGGAGCGGCGGTGATGATCTGATTTCCAAACCCGTTTCGCCGCTCGAACTCATTGTCAAGTCCACGGTCTTCCTGCTCAGCACGACGAAGCCGCCGGCTCCCGACCAGCCACCGCGTTTCCGTAGTTCGAAGTCCAAATCGCCGGCCAAGTCCAGCAACCCCCCGACCGGTTCGAACAAGCAAGGTGCATCCGTGGCCACGGGCAGTACCGCGGTCGAACCCGCCAAGCTGGGTTCGCTGGAGCTGACCGTAATGGAGAAGCTGCAGAAGCTCCGCGAGTCATTGGCAGAAGAGACGAAGCGACGCGAGGACGTTGAGCGGCGGGTGATCGAAAGCGCCCAGCGGCGGAGCAAGCTGGAGGCAGCCATTGAAGAAAATCAGCGATCGCAGCTGCAGTTTCAGGAACTGGTGGAAAAGTCGCAACGGCAGACCGCGGACGCCGAGGTGGATCAGAAGAACCTCGACGGGCGGCGGCGGGCGCTGGTTGAGGTGAGCGACTTCGTTGCCCACAAGGTTGCCAAACTGAAGCAAGCACTGGAAGAAGAAACGAAGCGGCGCGAACTGCTCGAGCAACAGCTAGGCGAGAATGCGCAGCGGCGGGCGGAACTCCAGGAGGCGCTGGCAGAAATTCAGAAGGCCCAAGGCGCATTCCAGCAGGAACTGGAAACCGCGCAAAATCCGAAGCCCTTGCTCGAAATGCAAGCGGCGTTGACGCAGAGCGAGATCGAACGCGAGTCGTTGCAGGCCCAACTAAAGGCGGCGTACCAGGAAGTGCAGGCGCTCAAAGGCCGGCAGGCTGTTCGAGTGGCGGAACTCGAGTCCCGCGCGAAGCAATTGCAGGCCAGCCGCGCCGAGATGGAGCAACGGGTTGAATCGCTCACGCACGCGTTGGCCTCGGAACGCCTCAATGCCGGTCGGCGGAGCGAACTCGAGGCCGAACTCGCCGGCCACCAGCAGGCGCTGGTCGACCTGGGCACCGAGCTGGATGACATTCAGAAGCAGCGGCAGGAACTTGAGGCCAATCTCGCAGCGGAGCAGGCCAAACTGGAAGCGCGACGGCAGGAATTGCAATCAGCCCAGACTCAAGCAACGGAACGGGTGGACAAGTTGAAGGACGAATTGTCCACCGAACTCCGCCGGCGCGAAGCTATCCGACTGCGCGCAGCCGAGCATGCAGTCTTCCGTGACGAACTTGAAGCTGCCCTCGCGGAGAACGCTGAGACAGGCAAAACGCTGCAGCGTGAAATTGAAGCCTCCCTCAACGCCAAGCGGCGCGGCGAACTGGAGGCGGAGCTCTCCGAAAGCAAGCAGGTCCAGACGCAGTTGCGGCAGCAACTCGACGAGGCGCAACGCGACTTGCGGGTGCAGCGGGAGAAAAGCAATGGCGCGCAAATGGCCCAGCTGGAGGCGCGGGCAAAAGAATTGCAGGCGGCGCACGCGGAAGCCGAACAGCAAGTCAAACGCCTGAGTGAATCATTAGCCGGGGAAGCCCAGCGGCGGGCGGGCGCCGAGCAGCGGGTCGCGGAAATGGACCAGTGCCGGACCAAATTGGAACAGGAGCTGGACCGGCTGCAGCAGCAACTGGAGGCGGCGTGCAAACAGCAGCAGGCGTTGCAGGAGAATTCCCACGCGGAGCAATCAAAGCTGGCAGCGCGCACCCAGGAATTGCAGGCGGCGCAATCGGAAGTGGAGCAGCACGTCAAACGTCTGACGGAAGCGCTGGCCGAGGAAACCAAGCGTCGCGAAGGAGCGGAGCAGCAGGCCGGCAAGGTCGGGCAGCATCGCAGTGAATTGGAATCGGAGTTGGACCGGTTGCAAAAGCAACTGGAAGAGGCGCGCAAACAACAGCAGGCGCAGCAGGAGCATGCGCGCGCGGAGCAATCGAAGATCGAAACCCGAACGAAGGAGCTGCAGGCGGCACAAACGGAAGTGGAACAGCAGGTGAAACGCCTGACCGAGGCCCTCGCGGAGGAAACCAAGCGCCGGCAAAGTGCGGAGCAAGTGGCCGGCAGCGTTGGTGAACAACGCAGTGAACTCGAAAGCGAACTGAACCGGTTGCAGGAACAATTGGCTGAGGCGCGCAGGCAACAACAGGCCCAACAGGAAGATTCCCTTGCCGAGCAGGCGAAGATCGAAGCGCGCACAAAAGAATTGCAGGCCGCCCACGCGGAAGTAGAACGCCAGGTCAAACGACTGAGCGTTGCTCTGGCCGAGGAATCCAAGCGGCGGGAAGGCGCGGAGCAGCAGGCGGGCAAGGTTGGGCAGCAACGGAGTGAACTGGAAGCCGAACTGGTCCAATTGCAGCGGCAGTTGCAGGAGGCGCAGAATCAACAGCAGACCCAGCAGGAAAATTCCCGCTCTGAACAATCGAAGATTGAATCGCGAACCAAGGAGTTGGAAGCCGCGCGGGCCAAGGTGGAAAAACAGGTCAAGCAGTTGACCGAGGCGCTGGCCGAGGAAACCAAACGCCGCGAGCATGCTGAGCAGCAGGCAGGCAACGTTGGCAAGCAACAGCGCGAACTCGAAGGCGAGCTGAGCCGGTTGCAACAGCAACTGGCGGAGGCCCAGCATCAGCAGCAGGCGCAGCTGGAGAGTGCCCGGGCCGAGCAATCGAAAATTGAAGCGCGCACGAAGGAACTACTGGCAGCACAAGCGGAGGTCGGGCAACAGGTCAAACGCCTGGATGAAGCGCTGGCCGCCGAAACCAAACGCCGCGAAGGCGCCGAGCGGCAGGCGGGCGAAATCAGCCAGCGCCGGGCCGAGTTGGAAGCCCAATTGGGCACACTCCGGCAGGAGTTGACAACCGCGCAGGAGCAGCAGGAGGCATTGCGGCAGCTTTCGGCCGCCGAACAATCCAAGTTGCAGGCGCGGATGCAGGAACTGCAAGCGGGCCGGACGACGCTGGAGGAACGCATCCAGGCGTTGGTCGAAGCGCTGGCCGCCGAGACGAAGCGCCGGGAAGAGGCGGAACGCCAGGTGGCCCAACTCACCAAGCGTGAGGCGGAACTGAAAGCTGATCTGACCAAGAGCGAGCTGGCGTATTCCCAGTTGCAAAAGCAACTGTCAGAGGCGCGGGAGCAATTGCGCGGCTTGCGGGAAAACGCCGGCGTCGAGCAAAGCAAGCTCGCCCAACGCATGCAGGAGTTGCAATCGGCGCGCACCGAAGCCGAAGCGCAGTCACAACGGCTGGCCCGGGAATTGGCTGAAGAATCCAAACGTCGGGAAGGGGCCGAGCTGGAAGCCGGTGAGTTGGGGCAACGCCGCCAGGCGCTGGAAGCGGAGCTGACGGAGAGCAAGCAAACGCAAACGAAGTTGCGCCAGGAAATCACTCGGACGCAGAAGCAATTGGCAGCCCGAGAAAAGAGCGCCAGTGCCGAGCAATCCGAACTTCAGGCCCGGATCGATAAATTGGAGAGCGCGAGCGCCGCAGCGGAAGAAAAATCAACAACGTTGCAAAAGTCGCTTGCGGTTGAAACCCGGCGTCGGGAACAGGCGGAGCATGAACTGGGAGCGACCGGAGAACGCCGCCAGGAACTGGAAGCCGAGCTGGAGCAATTGCGCCAGCAATTGGAGACCTTGCGGCAGGAATTGAGTTCGCAGCGTGACCACGCCGGAGTCCAGCAATCCCGGCTTGAAGCCAGGATCAATGAATTCCAAGTCGCGCGGGCCAACGCCGAACAGCAGTTCAAGCTCGTCACCGAATCCCTCGCTGAAGAGACCAAGCGTCGGGAGGTTGCGGAGCATCAGGTCAACGAGATCAGTCATCGCCGCAGTGAGCTGGAAGCATTGTTGGCCCAGGTGCGGGAAGAACTGGTTGCGACGCAAGAGCACCTGCGCGCTCAACGGGAACAGGCCGGGGCAGAGCAAGTCCGGCTCGAAGGCCGGACGCAGCAGTTGGAATCCGCCCGCCTCGCGGTGGAAATGCAGGTCAAACAATTGACCGAATCGCTCACTGGCGAAACCCAGCGGCGCGAAGTGGCGGAACAACAGGTTGCGGAAATCAAGAACAGCCGCAGTGAGCTGGAAACGAAACTGACCGAGAACCAGCAGGCGCAGACCGAGCTGCGGGAGCAATTGAGCGCATTGGAGCAACAGCTCGGCGGGCAGAAGAAAAATTCTCGGGCCGAACAGACGAAGTTGCAAACGCAGCTTAAGAAACTGGAAAGCCAGGGCGCCGGTTTGGAAGCGAAGATCAAGTCGCTCGAAGTCGCTTTGACGGCGGAAGCGAAGCGCCGGGAAATTGCCGAGCGCGAAACCGGGGAAGTCAGTCGCCAGCGGACCGAGTTGGCGACGCAACTTACCGAGATCCGGGCGACGGAAGCGCGATTGCAGCAGGAACTAGAAGCGGCGCAAATTCAACTGCGCACGCAGCAGGAGAGTTCCGGAGTTGAACAGTCCCGGTTGGAAACGCGGATCAAGGAGTTGTTGTCCACGCAGGTTGAGGTGGAGCAGCAGGTCCGGCAGTTGACAGAAAATTTGGCGCTGGAGACAAAACGCCGGGCAGGCATCGAGCAGCAGGCTGGTGACATCGGTCAGCGCCGCAGTGCTTTGGAGGCCGAACTTCGGCAGCTGACCCAGCAACTCGAAGAGACCCAGGGGCAGTTGCAGGCGGAAGTCGAGGCCCGGCATCAACTGGAACTCGCCCAGCAGCAATTGCTGGGCTTCCTGCAACTGGCTGAAAACCAGCAAACCCAGGCGCGACTGCGGCAGCAACTGGAGGAAGCGCAGCGGCAGCTGCGGCTGCAACAGGAGCAGTTTCAAGCGGAGCAGACCCGACTGGAAACACGCGCCCGGGAATTGCAAGCGGAGCAGGGAACGGTAGCCCTTCGCGTGGCATCATTGATCGAGGCGCTCGCGACTGAATCGCGGAGCGACTTGGAGGCGGAACTAGCGGCGAAGCAGCAGTCCCAGGTGCAGTTGCAGGAACAGTTGGCGGAGGTGCAAAGCCAGCTACTGGCGCTCCAGGAAAATTACGTGGCCGAGCGCGCCCGCCTGGAAGCGCGGATCAAGGAATTGCAGGCCCAGCAGGGTGAAGCCGAGCAGCATGTCAAGACGCTGACCGAAGCGCTGGCGTTCGAAACGAAGCGCCGGCAGTCCGTGGAGCGTCTGGCCGTGGATGCGTTTAAGCAGCGGCGCGAACTGGAGGCGGAACTGGCCAAACGATTGCCCGGCGATGCGGCGTCCCACGCTGATATCGTGCAACGCGTGCAACAATTGACCGATACTTTGGCCGCGCAGACGCAGCGCGGCGACGAGGCGGAACGGCAAGTTGGCGAGATCACCCGGCAGCGCGGCGAACTGGATACACGACTGGCAGAATTGCAGCAGGAGCTGTCCGCCTCGCAGAAACAGTTGCAGGCGCACCAGCAAACTGCCGGCGAAACGCAGGCACAACTCGATGACCGGATCAAGGAATTGCAGACCGCCCATGCGGACGTCGAAGCCCAGGTCGCGCGTCTGACTGGATCACTCGCTGAGGAGACCGAACGGCGCAAAGGCGCGGAACAACAGGTTGACGAGATCGGCCAACGACGGCGAGAACTGGAAGCTCAACTTGCGGAAAGCCAGCAAGCGCAGGCGAAACTGCAGCAGGAATTTGACGCTGCACAAACGCAGCTTCAGGCGCATCAGCAGACTGCTGTTGAAACGCAGGCACAACTCGATGCCCGCATCAAGGAATTGCAGACCGCCCGGGCGGACGTTGAAGCCCAGGTCGCGCGTTTGACCGGATCACTTGCTGACGAGACCAAACGCCGGGAAGGCGCGGAACAGCAGGCCGACGAGATCGGCCAACGTCGGCGCGAACTGGAAGCCCAACTTGCGGAGAGCCAGCAGGCGCAGGCGAAACTGCAGCAGGAATTTGACGCTTCACAATCGCAGCTTCAGGCGCACCGGGAAAATGCTGGCGCGGAGCATGCCCGGCTCGGCGCCCGGACGCAGGAATTGGAAGCGGCGCAGACGGAGCTGTTGCAACGGGTCAAGCGTTTGACCGAGACCTTGGCAGAAGAGATCAAGCACCGAAAAGATGCCGAGAAGCGGGTCGCGGACCTGGGCGGACAACGCACCAAGCTGGAATCTCAACTGAATGGATTGCGTCAAGAATTGACGGTGGCGCAGCAACAAAGCCGGGCCGCGCAGCAATCCTCCGGCGCCGCGCAATCCGAACTGGAAGCGCGGATCAAGGAACTGGAGGCCGCCCTGGCCGAGGTGCAAGCACAGGTCGAACAACTGAATAAATCGTTGGCGGCCGAAACCCGCCGGCGCGAAGGCGCGGAACGAGCCGCGGCCGACTTGAGCCAGCGTCGCAGTGCTCTCCATTCCGAACTCGTTGAGGCGAAGCAATCTCACGCGCAATTGCGCGAGGAGTTGGAGGCATCGAAACAACAATTTCAGGTGCAGCAGGACGCGTCGGGCGCGGAGCAAACCAAACTCACCTCGCGCATCCAGGAATTGCAATCCGCGCGGACGGAGGTGGAGCAGCAGGTCCGGCTGTTGACGGAGCAGCTCGGTGAGGAAACGAAACGCCGGGAAGTCGCGGAGCAGCAGACTGCTGAAATTGGCCTTCGCCGCGGTGAGCTGGAAGTGCAGCTTGCCGAGCATCAAAAATCTCAAGCCGGACTGCGACGGGATTTGGAGGCTGCCCGCACCGAACTCAAGACCCAGCAGGAGCACGCGGTCGCCGAACAGACAGAGCTGGAGTCGCGAATCAAAGAACTTCAGTCCGCCCGATCGGAAGTGGAGCAACAGGTCAAGCGGCTTGCCGACACTTTGGCCGATGAAACGAAACGGCGCGAGGGCGTGGAACAGCAGGCAGTTGAATTGACGCAACGCCGCGGCGAATTGGAGGCGCAACTGGCGGAGCAGCAGCAGGCCAGCAGCAATTTACAGCGCGAATTGACGGCGGCGCGCGAGCAACTTACGGAACAGCAGGATAAGGCTGGCGCCGAACTCACCCGGCTTGAAGGGCAAGTCCGGGAATTCCAATCCACCCAAACGGAAGTCCAGCAGCAGATCCAGCGAGTGACGCAAGAATTGGCCGATGAGACAGCGCGGCGGGTGGGCGTGGAACAGCAGGCGGCGGAGTTGAGCCAGCGCCGGGGTGAACTGGAAGCGCAACTGGCGCAGGCGCAGCAGGAATTGGAAGCCGTGCAGAACTTGCTGCAAACGCGGCAGGAATCCACCACGGTCGAACAGGCCAAGCTGTCAGCCCGGATTCAGGAATTGCAGTCCGCGCAGGCCGAAGTCGAACGTCAGGTGCAGCGGCTGACGGAAGCTTTGGGTGAAGAATGCAAGCGGCGCGAGTGCGCGGAACGGGAGTCAGAAGAAATCGGTCAACGCCGCAGTGCCTTGGAGGCGCGCCTGGCGGAGAGCCAGCAGGCGCAGGCAAAGTTGCAGGCGGAGGTGACGACCTCGCAGCAGCAGCTTTTGGAGCAACAACAGAGCGCCAGCGCCGAACACACGCGACTCGAAGCGCAAATCAAAACGTTGCTCATTTCACAAGGTGAAGTGGAGCAACAGGTCAGGCAATTGACCGAAACGCTCGCCTTGGAGGTCAAGCGCCGGGAAGGGGCTGAGCAACAGGCCGGTGAGATCGGCCAGCGCCGCAGCGTGATGGAGGTGGAACTTGGGCAGTTGGGCCAGCAACTGGATGACGTGCAGTCGCAACTGCGATCAGAGTCACAAACCCGTCAGCAGTTGGAACAGGCGCAGCAGCAGTTGATGGGCTTTTTGCAACTCGCCGAGCATCAGCAGACCCACGCCCGCTTGCGTCAGCAATTGGAAGAGGCGCGACACAAGTTGCAGGTGCGCGAAAACGAGTATCATGCCGAAGAAACGCGGCTGGAAGCGCGCGAAAAGGAACTCCAGGCGGAAGAAGAGGCTGAAGCCGCGCGCATTGCGTTCCTGACCAAGACACTCGAGACCGAAACGCAGAGCGAACTTGAAGCGGAACTGGCCGCCAAGCAACGGGCGCAGGCAAAGCTGCGCCAGCAGTTGGAACTGGTGCAAAATCAACTCGAGGCGCTCAAGGATAATTACGTAGCCGAACGCGTGCACCTCGAGGCCCGCATTCAGGAGTTGCAGAACCAGCAGGCGGAGATTGAGCAGCAAGTCCAGACGCTGACCGAAGCGCTGACCTTTGAGACCAAGCGGCGGCAGGCGGTGGAACACCTGGCGGTGGATGCATTCAAGCGGCGCCGCGAACTGGAAGCCGAACTCGCCAAGCGGCAAGCGGCGGAACAATCGTTGCAAGCCGAGATGGCTGCGCCGATGGATGAGCAACGCCGGCTTGAGCTGGAAAAGCAGCTGGCTGAGAACCAGCAACTGCAAGCGGGCCTGTTACAGGAACTGTCCACGGTGGAAGGCCAGGTGCAGGAGCTGAACGAAGCCCTGATGCACGAAACCGAGCGGCGCGAAGCGGCCGAGCGCCAGGCCGAGGAGGCCGCGGCGCAACGCCGTGACCTTGAGGAAAAGCTCGCGAAGAATCTGGAGGCTGCGGCGTTCCTCGAATCGGAACTGGCGACGCCGGAAGGCGCGAAGCGCCGCGAAGAGCTGGAAGCCGAACTCGCGGCCATCCGGATGGTGCAATCCAAATTGCGCCAGGACCTCGAGACCATGCGGAAGCAGCAGCAGGAGGAAGAGGAACGCCTGCGCGCCGAACAGCTCAAGCAACCTCTGGGCGTGTTCAAGTTGAAGATCGATGTGCGGCAGCCGGAACCCGAAGCGGAGCAGAAGAGCGCGCTGAAGACGGTTCGCGACCTGTTCGAAGGCGGCTTGCGCAGTCTCATGAAGCCGCTCGCCAAGGCGGCAAAGTCTGGATCCGACGGCGCGCGGACTCAGGGCTTGATCGAAGACCAACTCGAGATCTTGGAGCGCGTCCAGCGACTCTCCGGGGCTCTGGCCGATGAAATTCGACGACGCGAAGTCGCCGAGCATCAGGTGGGAGAAATCGGTCGCAGCCGCAATGAACTGGAATCGCAACTGAACCAGCTGCGTCGGGAATTGCAGGCGGCTCAACAGGAAATCGCCGTTCGCCAGGAGCGGTTGGTTGCGGAACGCACCCGGCTCGAAGCCCGGATTCAAGAATTGCAAACCGCGCAAACCGAATTGCAGGAGCAGGTGCAGCAACTCGGGGAGTTCCTTACGCAAGAGAGCCAACGGCGCGAGACCGCCGAGCAACAGGTGGCCGAGGGTGGTCAGCGGCAAGCCCAACTGGAGGCCGAGCTCGCAGATAGCGTGCAGGCGCATGCTGGATTGCAGCAGCAGGTCGCTGAGTTGCGCGAGCAGCTTCAGACTCAACAGGAGAGCGCTGGCATCGAACACGGTCGTCTTGCCGGGCGAGTCCAAGAATTGCAGGCCGAGCACGCGGAAACGGGGCAGCAGATTGGCAAACTCAACGAGGCACTGGCCGAGGAGACCAAACAACGTCAGGCGGCCGAGCAGCAAGTTAAGGAGATCACGGAGCGCCGTGGCGAACTCGAAACCCAGTTGGCCGAAAGCCAGCAGGCGCAGACGCAGTTGCGTGATGAACTCGCGGCGACCCAGAATCAATTCAAGGATTTGCAAACCGCGGCCGCCGTCGAACAAGCGACACTGGCCGCGCGCATCGAGGAGTTACAATCGGTCCAATCAGGTTTTGAGCAGCAAACCCGCCGGGCAACCGCAGAACTAGCCGAGGAAGCCAAGCGCCGGGAGAGTGCCGAACAGCAGGCAACCGAGTTGAAGCAACGGCGAACGGAACTGGAAACTCAGCTCGCTCAATCACGACAGGAATTGGAAGCAGCGCAAAATCAACTGGCCACGCTGCAGGCTTACTCCGCCGCGGAACAGGGCCGTCTGGCCGGTCGCATTCAAGAACTGGAAACCGGACTGGCGGAAGCGGCCCGTTCAGCAAGAGTATTGACCGAGGGGCTGCACCAGGAAAACAAACGCCGTGCGGCGGCCGAAGAGCAAGTCGCGGAGCTCGCCCAACGTCGCAGCCGGCTGGAGTCCGAATTGGCTAACAGCCAGCAGGCGCTGGCGCAGTCCAAGGACGAACTGGAATCAGCGCGCAAGGAGCGCGACGGGTTGCGGGAGAGTTTAAGAACTGAACAATCGCAGCTCGAAGCGCGGACCAAAGAACTGGAGTCGCTCAACGCTGCCTTCTTGACGGCGCGCAGCCAGAGCGAGGAGGAATCGCTCCAGCGCCGGAAGCTGGCGGAGCAGGTCGCCGCTGGCGAACTCACGCGCATCGAACTGGCCGCGCAATTGGAGTCTTCGCGCGAGGTCATTAAGGGACACGAGGTCACGATTCAATCATTGGAGTCGCAGGTCCGGCAGCGGCAGGAAGAGCTGGAGCGTCTCGACACTTCGCTCAAATCCGAAGTGGCGCGTCATCGCGAGCAGGTGGCGAAAGTTGAACTGTTGGACCAACAGGTTTCCAATCTCTCCAGCCGTTTGGCGGAATCTGCCGCCGCGCAGGAACGCTGGCAGGCACGTGAAGCTGAGCTGGAACGCAGCGTCCAGGAGCAACAGCGCGAACTCGCCGATACCACGGCCACCTCATGTGCCCGGGCGACGGAGTTGGAGAAACTGAAACGCACGCTGGATGATATGCAGGTGATTCAATCCGCCTTGTGTGCGCGGGTGCGGGAGTTGACGAATCAGCAGGAGACGGGTGCAAAACGAATTGAGGAACTGCACGGGCAGGTGGAGCTCTCAAATGAAACGGTGCTGACGCGCGAGCGAGAACTGGCCGGGTTGCGTTATGCCGTACTGGAGACGGGACGATTTGAAAACCGACTCAGCCGGGAGCGGCGTCACAATCAGGGGCAGGCTGTGCAGGGTTGGAAACGGCTGCTCAACACGCTGCTCGATACCCCGCTTTCGCTGGCCCAGCGGCGTGTGGTTGGCGAAATAAGTCACGCGTTTGACGGATGGAAGCCAGCCTCGGATGAGGCGGCGGCGGGTTGCGAATTCCGCGTGGAGCCGCCGGATTTATGTGACGCCGAGTTCAATTGCCAGGAAGTAGTCGAATCCGCTCTGGCGGAGGTTCGAAAGCGCGCCGAGGAAAATGGCACGCAATTACAGACTGCGCTTTCGGCCACCATCCCACAGCAGGTCGTCGGGAACGCCCGATATCTTCACCACTTGATTGCTACGCTGGCCATTGCCTTGCCGGAAATCGCAGGGACGAAACATCTCGAACTCGACTTATCTGGCGATGCACCCGCGGACGGTGAAGCAACATTGCGGTTTAGCTATTCGCTGGCTGTTGGCGAAAGCGCCGAGGCACTGCGTCAAAGGCTGGTCACTGTCACTGGGAGTTCGACCACTTTGCGAACCTGGTCGAGCGGTGGTGCGGAACTGGCGCTGGCAAGCGCGTGGCAGTTGGCGTTGGCCATGGGTGCAGATTGCGTCGTCGAACAGACGGAGCCGCAGACTGTCCGGGTGCAGATTTCACTGCCGTTGGTTGTCAGCGCTTTTAACCCGGCTGAATGCACGATTTGAACGCAGTGTGCATTGCCCAATGGGGGCGTGGATAGTTGGGGCGGTCGGACCGATCAAACGGGTGCGCTGAACCGGAGATAATCGAAATCAGCGTGCCCCGCGCCCGTGGCAAAGAATCCGAGTTTCGCGCCGATCCAGACCCCGGGTTGTGCTTGGAATTCTTCCACGAGATTCACCCAGGAATCGCCGGCATTCGAGTAGCTGAAATTACAGCGTCCACCTTCCCGCACAGTTACTCGCAGTCGGATGGAATTTTGTGCGGCGGTAGAGAACACGGTTGCGTCGCCAAGGCGAAACACCAACTCCGTCACGGATTTGCATCTGCGTAATCCCAAAGCGGCCCAACTGCGTCCGGCGATGATCAAGCCGGCTTCGTCGTCGGGTCGACCGCCGGCAAGGTCGAGCGCGGTCTCCGCGGTAAACTCGCGCGCCGGAAATTTTTGCAACAGGAGGTTAGGCAGCAAGCCAAGGCCGCCCGGCACCGTTGGGTGAGCCTTCAGCCGCAACCAGCCGGTGCGGGCGGTCAGCGAATGCCAGTCGTTGTAGTTATTTGCGTGCCATTGCCATTGCAGTCCGAGTTTGGAAGAACTGAATTCGTCGCTGGTGGCCGGAGTGGCTGCCCGGGCCGATGGCAGCGCAGGCTTGCGATGACGTAGCACCGGTTCGCCGGGCGTGTTCGCGCCGTTGATTACCCCCATGAGCGGCCATCCGTCACGCCATTCTACCGGTTGCAGGTGCACGACTCGACCATAGACACCCGCGTCCTGGAAATGCAGAAACCACCATTCGCCGTTCGGGGTATCCAAGAGCGAGCCCTGATGCGGGCCATTGATGCACGTGCCACCTTGGTGCAGGACGATGCGATCTTCGTAAGGGCCGAAAATATTTCTGGATCGCAGGACCGTTTGCCAACCTGTGGCGACGCCGCCGGCGGGGGCGAGGATGTAATACCAGCCATCGCGCTTGAGGAATTTTGGCCCTTCGATGGTCGGATGCCGATCAGGCTCTTGGAAGACAATCCGGCCCTCGCCCAGCAACCGCTTGCCATCGGGCGCGAGCGGCGTAATGCGCAACCGGTGCTTCAGGCCCGAACGGGATTGGGCGTAGGCATGGACCAAATATGCCTGGCCGTCGTCGTCCCAAAGCGGGCAGGGATCAATGAGCCCTTTGCCGGCTTGCACGAGATGGGGCTCGCTCCATTCGCCGCGCGGGTCAAGTGCGGTGGTGACGTAAATGCCTTCGTCGGGGGTGGGAAAGAAAATCCAGAATCTGCCCGCGTGGAAACGGAGACTTGGCGCCCAGACGCCGCAGCCGGGTTGGGCCTCGCGATAACGATCTCCGGGAATGTTCGGCAACGCATGATTCACCAAGGTCCAGTTCACCAGATCGTGTGAATGCAGAATGGGCAGTCCCGGGGTGCAGTTGAACGAGGAAGCCGTGAGCCAGAAATCGTCGCCGTGCCGAATGGCGTCCGGATCGGAATAGTCGGCGCAGAGCACGGGATTGCGATAAAAGCCGTCCCCGCCGTCTGGCGACCAGGGATAAGCGCAGGGAGTCGCTTGCGAACGTGTTACAGCAGGGGTGGGCGCGGGGTTCATCGGGCGACTTCCTTTCCAATCCGGGGTATGAGCAACTGGATGGCCAGCAGAGATAGCAGATACATACCGGAGAAATAAAGAAAAACGGGCACATAGCTGCCAGTGGTCTGGAGCAAATTGCCGGTGAACTTGTTGACAAATCCGCCGGTGAAAAAGCAAATGAACCCGCCCAGACCCACAACGGAACTGATGGCCTCTCGCGGCATGGTGTCGGAAACGACGCTAAACAGATTGGCCGACCAACCCTGATGCGCCGACCCCGCCAGCCCAACGATTAGCACCGCCAGCCAGACCTTCCCGGCATACGGCGCGAGAAACACAGGCACGACCGCGAGCGCGCAGATCAAGAGCGACACCTTGCGGGCCGCATTCAAACTCCAGCCGCGCGTTAGCAATTTCCCGGCAAGCCAGCCGCCCATTACACCGCCGATTGCCGCCAGACCGTAGAACGCGCCAGTCCACCAGCCCATTCCCTGAAGGGTGAGACCAAAGCTCTTTTTCAAGAAGTCCGGCAGAAAGAATTGATAAAACCCCCACGCAGGGCCGGCCAGCATACTTGCAAAAATGTAAGCCCACACGGCCCGATACCCGAGCAGCGTTCGCCACGGGACCGCCGGCGGGCGTTCCTCCAGCGGGGGCTGACCTTCCTTGATGTAATTGAGTTCCTCCCGGGACAATCGCTTTTGCTTTTCTGGTATTTCGTAGATCCACCACCACACTGCCACCCAGATGAAGCCGGTCGCGCCCGTAATATAGAACGTTGCCGGCCAGCCGACGTGATGAAACAACCACGGCACGCCAATCGGGCAGATGACCGCGCCGACGTTGGTGCCGGCGTTAAACCAACCGGTCGCGAGGGCGCGTTCCTTCACCGGAAACCATTCGGCCGTGGCCTTGATGGCGCCGGGAAAATTTGCGCCTTCCGTCAGGCCCAGCGCAATACGGGCGAACATGAAACCCGCAGCAGTCATCGGCATCGTGAGCGTCAGCATCACAAATCCTTTTTCTACCCACGAGAACCACGGGTAACGCAGGCTAAACTGTTCTTCCAAGCCAATAAAGCTTACGAGTCCGTGCGCCGTGGCCGCGATGCTCCACGCTAGGACGAAGAACGGCAGCCCGCGTTTCACGCCGAAGCGATCCATCGCCCGGCCGCCAATTAGATAACCAAAGGCGTAAGCAAACGAGAATGCCGCCGCGATGTTGCCATAATCCACTTCGCTCCAGCCCAATGCCTCGCTCAGCGGAGCCTTGAGGATGCCAATGACCAGACGGTCAATGTAGTTGATTGCGACCGAGAAAAAGAGCAGGCCGCAGATCACCCAACGATAATTGCCACGCTGATTCATTTGACCACCACCGCGTCCTTGGCCACACCCTCACCCGTGGCAAACTTGGTGGTTGCCTCTCCGAGGATGCATGACTCGATGGTGACGTCACCGGAGGTTTCGCCTTCCAGCCGCAAGAACGTTCCGGTTCCCTTAACCGCGCGTGATTTGGTGACGGTCACGCCGGCGCACTCCTTCAAGTTAAAGACCGGTCCGATATCGCGCGTGATCGTTATGTTGTCGAACAACAGGTCCTTGGCCCAGTTGGCCGTCACCCCTTTTAGCGAAGTAATGCGCATGTTCTTGAACCGGATGTTTTCAATGGGTGAATCAGCCAGGCCTTGGATCAGAATCGCCATGGGCGCGCCGTCGCCGGTGATGTCCTCAAACTGCATATCGCGGAAGATGGGTGGTTTGCTGTTGACCGGCCGATTGCGGTCCGCGCCGTAATCCATGTTCAAGATGGCGACTTCGCGTTGCATGTTTTTCACCTTGAGATTCCGCGCGTAGATTTTTTCCACCACCCCGCCGCGATCCTGGCGGGATTTGATGCGGATGGCCCGGTCCGTGCCATCAAATTCACAGTTCTCCATGAAGACCTTCCGCACATCGCCGGACATCTCGCTGCCGATGACCAGGCCACCGTGGCCGCGTTTGCTGGAGCAATTCCGCATGACTACGTTCTCGGTCGGTCGCGCGACGCGCCAGCCATCCTCGTTGTAACCAGATTTTAGTACGACGCAGTCGTCGCCGGTATCAAACACGCAATTCTCGATCAGCATGTCCACACACGAATCAGGGTCAATGCCGTCGTTGTTCGGACCATCGGTGATGACCTTCACACCCCGAATCGTCGTGTTCTGGCAATAGATGGGATGAATTGTCCAGTTTGGGCCGCTACCGATGGTGAAATTCTCCAGCAGAATATTCGTGCAACTGACAAAACTCACAAAGCTCGGGCGGATGGCGTGCTCCGGAGTACCGAAGACGCGTTGCGAAACCGGTGCGCCTTGCGCTCCCATTTCAAAACCGAGGCGGGTCTCCTTGCTCTTCCAGTCCCACCACTTCTTCGCGTTGCCATTGAGTCTGCCTTTGCCGGTGATGGCGATGTTCGTGCAGTCGCGCGCGTAGATTAACGGGGAGTAATTGTAGAGTTCAACGCCGCCCACACGCACCAGTACCACCGGCAGGTAATCCTCGAACTTGTCGCTGAAAATGATTTCCGCGTCTTGGGTGAGATGGAGGTTCACGCCGCTACCCAGGTGAATGGCGCCGGTCAGGAATTTTCCCGCCGGCACCACCACTCGTCCCCCACCCGCATCAGCGCATGCCCGGATGGCGTCGCTGAAAGCTTTCGTACAACTGGACTGGCCATCGCCCTTCGCCCCGAACTTGGTCACGTCAAATTCCCGCTTCGGGAATTCTGGCGGCACGATCCGAGCCAGAATGACAGGTACCTGATCCCAAGGACTGACGCCGCTTGGCTCATTAGTTTGCGCCAAAGCACCGCCCGTCACCGTTATCAGTGTGACAAGCGCTGACGCGATGGCGCTTCGGTCCCAAGCAAATGGAATCATCGATTCATACTAGTAGTCCTGCCCTCTGGCGAGTAGCCGGACTTTTTGCAAACCATGTTTGATATTGTGCGGTCTACCGGCCGCTCCAGCAGAATAACGGGAAGTGTCCCAACGGGGACTCCATCAATGTTTCGCTGGCGGTCGCTATTCCGATTGAATCATTGCGCTAAATGACAGCCCGGTCGGTGGGCGAATCAGGGTGCAAATGGACCTCTACCTGCGCCGGCGTCATTGGTTACCGCGTTCGGAATACTTGCCGGGGCATCCATGGTATAGGCATACGGCGGCGGATTGAGGCCGTTGGCCTCGGTGGAAAGAATGTCCGTGCCGGGAATCTGGATGGAATTTGAATCGCTACCCGCGGACCAGGAGGTGTTCACTTGAAGGTTGCCCGCCGCGAAAACCTTTCCGTCGGTGCCGGTGGTGCGATACAGCTCCCAGACGTTTTTCACGCTGTCGAAGTAGTTGTTCTCGACGAGAATTTCAGAGGCCACGGCGGCGCGGATGCAATTATTGTTGCCCGGACTGTTGTAGAAATTGTTGTAAACGTGAACGCGACCGTAACGGACGCGCGGCATGCGTTCGTGAACGAGCTGCCCCCACCAGTTGTGATGGAAGGTCACGTGCAGTTTGCCGGCGTCCTCGCCGGAATTGTTATCGCTATGCCCGACCAGATTGGCAAAACGATGATCCGCCGCCGGATTGCTGTAGTAAAACTTGCACCACGAAACCGTGATCCAATCCGCGCCGTGGCTGATGTCCAGGCTGCCATCAGCACAATCAACAAAGGTGCAATGATCCACCCAGATGTTTTCGCATTCCTGCAACGTGAGCCCGTCCTTGTCGCCGGCACCGTTGGGATTGGTGAAGGTGAGATTGCGCAGGATGACGTTATTGTTGCCTGCCACCTTGAGATCGCCGACAAGCGTTGCGTTGGTTCCCAGGCCGATAATGGTTTTGTTATCGCGAACGCGCACGTTCGACCCACCGAGATTGATCGTGCCGGACACCAGCACGATGAACGGCCCGCTGTCGTTGTCCACATAGAACTCGAAATCTTCAAAAGTGCTCACGGTCACGGTCGGGCCACCCGCACCGCCAGTCGTGCCGCTGCCCAACGTTGCGTAACCGTCTGGAACTCCTCCCGCCGGCACCGGAACAACCGAGAGGTTGGCAACCGCGCTGGTCACCGAACCAACGCTGTTGGTGATCACCACAAAATACCCGCCAGCATTCGTCAGTTGCGCATTGGTCACGGCATGCGAGGCGGCAATGGCATTGTTGATCGGCGTAGAATTGAAGAACCATTGATACGCCAACGGCGCCGTGCCGGAAGCGACCACGTTGAAAGTGGCATTCTGGCCGATTAGGACGGTCTGGTCCGCGGGTTGAGTCGTGATGGAAGGCGCGGTGGATACGGGCGGCACGTTGCCACCCACCAGCAACCGATAATAACTCTCGGCCGTTGAGGAGAGAACTGGATTGGTGCAGTTGAAGTTCCCCACACCATCAAACTGATTGGTCGCAATACTCGACCACGAGTTTAGCGGGCGGAGAATTTCCGTTGAATTCAGGACTCGATAATTCCCGGACGGCGTGCCGTTGCTGCCCCGCAACACGAATCCGGCGGGCGAAAGGAAGCTTTGCGTGATGATCGGTTGTTGCGCGATGACGGGAGCTCCCGTTGGCGTCACATCCGCCCAAGTCTGGCCAATGCGCAGTTCGTCGATGTTCAAGCTCGGTCCGCGATTGATATAGAGACGACCGGCGTTGGCGGTGCCGTCAGTACCAGTGCTGGTGAACACTTTGTTGCCGCTATCTTCGCTGCTGCCGAGCGTTGCGGGATTCACCCAGACTGTGACCACGTCGTTGGCGGTGCCGCTCACCCAATCGTATTTGGCGACGATCAAATAAGTAGTCATCCCGTCGGCCGTAAGATTTGCCCCAGCGCCTGCGGCAAAGAAGGCGGATGAAACCGCTGAACCGGTCGACGGATACTTGAGCACGCCCAGCTTGATGCCGGAACTGTTCAACAGATTGAGCGAGATCAATTGTTGCGAAACCGAACCAGACTGGCTGATGTTTACGATGGGCGTGCCGCTCCCGTTGGTCGCGATTCCACTTGGGTTGTTCAGCTTCAGAAGAAAGGAGAAATATAATGCGCCGTTGGTTTGGCTCGCCCACGCGCCGGCGGCTGTCCGCGCGCCGTCCAGGTTGGAACTGCCGCCGTTGACGGTGACGCTGTTGCCGGTCGAACTTTGAAGCCCACCGTAGCTCAAACTGCCTTCACCAATGGTGATATTTGACTTGGGATTGGCCCAATTGGTGACTGACGAGCCTTCGCCAAGATCCTCACCAATCGAGTAGCCATAGCCATCGTAAAAAAGCAGCGCCGCTGAGGCGTTTTGCCATAACGAAGCAGCGAGCAACACTGGGAAAAAGACTTTGAAACAAGCCCCCTTCATATGCTTCTCTGAATTATTACAGGTCCCACGGGATCATGATGTCAGCAGCTGGCATCCAAGACCAGCAACTCTACTCCGCTTTCTTCGACGCCGCCACGCGGGTGAAACGAATCGTGTCCGCATACCAACGGGATTCCTTGGAAAGCGTGCCGCTCACGTAAGTGAACGTCAGCGTGGGCGAATTGGTGGCGAGAGTAATCGCGCCGAGCGCATTCCACGAATCCGCGCCGGAGCCTTGAAAGGCTGGAGTGTTGGTCGGAATCGTACTTGCGGAAACACCCGCCGTCGCAACCGCGATGATCAAATCAGGTGAAGCCACATGGGTGGCGGTGGTGCTGAACGTCACCTCCACCTGATAGGTCGCGCCGGCTTCCAGTCGGCTCGGTGCGACCTTGAACGCGGGCACGGGCAGATTCGTCGCGCAAACCGAAACATTGGTGGCCGCGAGTGTCAAAGTTCGTGAAATGCGTGATTTGTTTTTGCTAGCGGTCCATTTGCCGCTCACCGGCGACCACACCGGGGCATTGGGAGAATTGTCCGTTTTGCGGCTTTCGATGATGACCGTGTCAGCCGCCAGGCAACAGCATGAACTGAGAGCGATCAATGCGGTCAGGGCTAGGAATTTGAATTGTGCTTTCATGACAAGATTCGCGTTTGGCTTGTGAGTCATTTCTTTACTGGACCGGCCAGCATCTTCCGCCATTTCTTCTGACCGTTGTTGACAATGCTGCCGGGCAGGGTGCTCAGGTAGTCGTAACCTAGCTTGTTGCGGGCGGCCATCTCGGCGTGGGTGCTGTAGATGATGCCATCGCGCCCGGGAAAAACGGGCTGGCTGTTGGTTAAATTGTAGAAGCGTGCCCAATAAACCTCTGTGGACGCCGGCCTGGTTTCATAAACTGTCTTGCCGGAGAGTTTGGTTTTGGCGAGGCCGGTGATCTTTACCCGTTCGAGCCAGTTCAGACCACCTTCAATCGACGCAATCAAATCCGGCGCGGGATTGGTAATCGTCATCAAGAAGGACAAAATCCGGGCGCTTTCCAATCCGCTCAAAGTAACCGGCTCCATCTTGCGTGCGGCCGCGGGTTGCAACGTCAGCGGATCATACTGCGCGCACCAACCGGTTTTCGTTCCAGCTTGAACAATCTGTGCTCGAAGCAGGCAGCGAAGTCCAGATTCAAGAGCAACCGCTGCTTTCTGTCGCAACGGTTCGTCGAGAAATGCGTAGTAAGGCTCGTTCCGCTTGATGGCTTGAAGCAGCTCCAGAATGCGCGTCATCGCATCGTCGTTGAATGTGATGTCGTCGTGGTAATCCCCTTCCAAAGGATAAACCTGGGGCCAGCCGCCGTTGGGAAACTGCGCCGTGAGTATGAAGTTCAACCCTTTGATGAAGCCCATCTTGCAATCCTCGCGTTTCGTCGCGTGCCATACCGCGGCGAGGAAATACATTTCTTCGGTGGTGGAACGATTGTCGAACGTAGCAACATAATGGGACTTCTGTCCTGGCTCGTTCTGCGAGGTCCATTGCATGCCCGGTTTGCGCGGTCCGCGACTGTAACCAGTGTGTTTGGACCATCCACCAGTCGGCGTCTGATACGAGAGCACGGCATCAGCCAGTTGCTTTGCCTCTTTCCACGCATACCAGACGTTATCCATTTTCGCCGGGAGTTTGAAATCGCCGCCGCTGGGAGCGCGCCAGGCATTGGTCAATTTGTTGGCGACCACTTCCGCCTGCACTGCTGCTGCATCCGTTAGCGCACCGGCTTGCGAGCGCTCGATGTAGCGCTTCCATGCAGCTTGCTCAGGTTCCGGCAACGCATTGAGGCGATCCGGTGTGATTTGGTCCGCGATTACCCGGGTGAAAGCCAGGGCAAAGAGTAGAGCAAGCGATCGCGTCATACGTAGCGGCTGTTGTTTTTGGAAATCCACTTGCCTGTAACCCGGATAAGACATCATAGCCTTGCCCGGGGCACTTGATGGCATTTTTGCAGTTTATTGTGGTGCCAGGCGGAAGAATACCGCGCCGTTGCCGGAATCAATCGTCACGTTCACTGGATTGGAAAGGTCGGAATAATCTCCCCAATTATTGCTGATACCTGTACTGAGATTATTCGTCTGTGATTGCAGCTTGTAACCCGGCTCAACCCACGAAAGGGTCAACACGCCGCCGGATTGCGAGTGAAGCAAGGTGGGCTGATTCACGGTCACCGTGATCACGGAGAGCACGCCGGTGGCAGGGTTGAATTGCCAATCGAGGCCCGGTCCAGGTGTGCCGATGATGCTGGTGAAATCTCCGGTATGCGCGCCAGCGTTGAAGAGGGTGAACGAGTCACCCGCGCTCACTCCACCGCTTACGTCGGTGACAGTCAATGTCCCGCCGTAATTGACAGTGTTGGCAACCACTAGATCGTTCGTCCCGTTCGCTTTGTCGATTTCCATCGTGGTATTGCCAGCGAGGGTCAAAGTGTTGTTGATCGTCAACCTGCCTGCGGATGCACCCGGCGACAACGTGGCGCTACTTTCGACGCTGACAGCGCCGGAAATAATGCCACTGCCCGCAAGCGTCCCGCCATATGCTGATACTGCGCCACTGCCCGTTCCGCTGCCTGCGTTGTTTTCAATGAAGACTGTGCCGTTGGAAATGACTAATCCACCACTGAAGGTCTGCGCAGCCGTGATGGACAACGTGCCCGAGCCGCGTTTGACGAGACCGAGAGTGCCGCTGGTCCCGTCGAGCAACGCCAGGGTGCCATCGAGTGTGTTGTTACCGTTGCCTGCGCCGACGGCGAGAATGCCGTTGCCTCCGCCTTGATTGCGGATCGTGCCGCTGCCGGCAACGAGATCGGTTGAGACAGTGTTGCCATTGACGTTCACCGTGCCGTTTGCACTCAAGGTCCGCCCGGCTGCCGGCAGCGGCAGATCGTTGTTCATGTTTAACGTGGTTCCGGCGTTGATGGTCCAATTGAGTTTCGTCGCGATATTAGTACCTGCGCAGGTATAGTTCTGAACTCCACCGCCATCGAGCAATAACGTGTAAGAACCACTTGCGCTGCCTGAAACGTCCATCGCAGTGCCCGAGTTAATCACCAGATTCCCGCGAAATGTCCAGACGTAAGGTCCGCCGCCGCTGGCCCAGTTGAGCCTTCCGGCGTTGACAATGATGTTGCCGCCATAGAACCCATTGCCGAGGCCCGAGCTGTTGTTCAATTTGAACTCATAGGCATTTGCCACTGGACCGGCATCAACTGTCAGGTTGCCATTCACGTTGGTCAGGACGTTGGCGAGGTCGTTACCGCTGTTCTGGTTTGTGTTGTTCCAGGAAAAATGATGGAACGCCTGACCGTGACTGTTGTTGGCGGGGCGTGAAGTGCTGGCCGTCACGTAATTGACTTCGCAGGTCGAGCCCGTGGCCCATGTGGCCGTCGGGATCGTTGCCCCAGAGCGTTGCAACAGAAATTTCCCGCCAGACTCGATCATCACAGTCCCGCCAGTGTTGTTCACACAGGCGGAACTCGTCCCATTATGCGCAAACACCCCGCTGGATTTCACATTCAGTTCCGAACCCGCCGGCAAGGTGATGGTTGAACCGCCGCCGAGGGCGAGCAACGCGCCGGAAACTTCCAGGTCCACGCCAGTGCCATTCGCAACCGTGAGATTCGCCACAGCCGTGAGCGCGCCGCCGAAAGCGACAACAATCTGATCGGCGCTAAGGGAAGCTGAGTTGGTCACCAAGTGTGGTGACTGGATGGTGATGATTTCGGCGTTTGCGGCGGTGGGCGTTGCGGCGGCGGCAATCCAGTTCACACCGTCGTAGGTTTCCCAGGTGGTGAGCACGTTCCAATTTCCGCTGGCGACGCTGCGATAATCACCCGCGTTCTGGGCCAGCGCGGGGAGGCAGCAGGCCAAGGAGGATAATGCCAAGAGCTGGCGCATGAACCGAGGCGAGGACAAAGTTTTGAGCATGGTTGGTTTCATGTTGATGGTGACGCCGCATTAAAGCTCAGCGCGCGCGAACCAACTAGCTGGACAAGTGCTTAGCTGTACAAATGTACAGGCGAGAGGGAGATGCTGCGGGAACTAATTTGGAATCCAGTGGCGGCTGTTTGATCGCTAGCGATCACTCTGGCTGCGCGGAACGGAATTTCAAGGCCGCCTCCGTGCGCGACCGGACCTGGAGCTTGTCATAGACGTGCTGCAAGTGCCACCGCACGGTCCCATGCTTCACGCCGAGGCGATCTGCAATTTCCTTGTCGGAAAATCCCAGGGTCAGCAATTCGAGAATCTCGCGTTCCCGTGGGGAAAGATTTTCCACCTGAGACGAGGAATCTGTTGGTTGAGGCAGCTCCTGAAAATGCGAGATGACCTTGCGCGCGATTTCACGCGACATGGGGGCGCCGCCCTGCTGCACTTCGCGCACGGCAGTAATCAATTCTTCCGGCGTGCAACGCTTCAGCAGGTAGCCGCACGCACCCGCCCGCAGCGCCTTGAAGATCAGATCGGGATTCCCATAGACCGTGACCATGATGATGCGGACATCCGGGAGCAGTTGCCTGAGTTGCGCGGTACATTCAATGCCGGATTGATTGGGCAATTGAATGTCCATCAACACCACATCGGGCTTATGGCCGGGTAGCACTTCGAGCGCATCCTCCGCCGTGCTGCAACTGCACACGCATTTCAGCTCCGGATCCATATGCACGTAGGCTGCGAGGCTTTCGCGAATGACCTTGTTGTCTTCAACTATGGCAATGCGCGTCATGAATCCAATGCGACCGTGAACTTCACCGTCGTACCCTGACCTGATTCGCCGGCAATTTCAAATTGCCCGCCAAGTTTTTCAATGCGCCGCCGCATGCTGGCGATTCCCTCATGCGCTCCGGAAGTGGACTCCGGCGTTCGCAACCCATTGCCGTTATCCGTCACCATCACGCACAACACCCGATTTTCAATCCGAGCCACAAGCCGCACCTCATTCGCTCCGGAATGCCGGACCACGTTGGTCAGCGCTTCCTTGAACACGAGGAACAACTGATGTCGCACGCGGGCTTCCACCGCCAGACGCGCGGCGTCCTCTGAACTATCAACCCGCAGTTTGATATTGGCCAGACCCAGAAACCGGTCGGCGAAAAACGAGAAGTAATTCACCAATGCTTCCAGCGAATCGTGCTCCGGATTCATGGCCCAGACAATTTCCTCGAGCTTCGCCACCATCTGCTTGGTCTTGTCAGCCATTTGAAGCAGGCAGCGCTGGCTTTCCGGTTCATCGCCGCCGCCGTTGCGGGCGCGAGTCGCCAGCATGCTGACCTCGGTGATATCGGCGCCGAGTTCATCGTGTAGATCGTGAGCGATGCGGGCACGCTCTTGGGCCATGAGCCGCTGCTGCTCGGCCTTTTGTCGCTCCTGAATTTGCGCCTTCAGGGCCGCCGAGCGTTCCTGGACTTTGCGGCGAAGTTGAGCGATCCACAGCCCCGCAGCGACCAGGCCACTCCCCAACACGATCACTACCAGGATGGGTTGTTGGGGAGGCTTGGCCGCCGGAGTCACGTCAGCCCAGGTTTGACCGATGCGCAATTCGTCTATGCTGACATTCGGCCCCCGACTGAAAGTAAGGCGTCCCGCACTCTTGTCGCCATCCATTCCTGCGCTGACAGAGATTCCAGCTCCGGCATCTTCAGTCGCGCCGAAGTTGGTCGGGTTCACCCACAACGAGACTGCATCGTTCGCCACGCCTTCCTTCCATTCGTACTTGGCTACAATCAGATAGGTTGTGGAACCATCCGCAGAAAGGTTGGCCCCCGGGCCATTTGTAAAGTATGTGGAAGCGCTGACAGTCGCGCCATCCGATGGGTACTTGAGCACGCCCAATCGCACGGGGCCATCGTTGAGGAAGTTGATGCCGAGCAGTTGCGACTTGTTCGAGGTGTGATTGATGGTCAGCAGGGAAGTGCCCTCGCCGGTGTTTCCCAGCTCCGCGACACTTTCGACCCGCAATAGAAACGAGAGGTAGAGTGTGCCCCCCGATTGTTCCTTCCAAATCCCATTCACCGTCCGCACCGAGTCCAGACTCCGGCTACTTGATTGGATGTAGAGGCGATTGCCCTTTGGAGTTTCGAGTCCGATGTGATTCAAGCTGCCGCTGGAAATCGTAAACTGGGTCTTATTGTTTTCCCACACGGAACTGGAGGGGGGATCACCCAGCCTTTCTCCCGGTGGATAATCGAAGCCTTCGTAAAACAGCAACTCGGCACGGGCACTGCGAGTGAGCAAAACAGCGAGAACGAGGAACACTCTCCCCCAACCGAATTTTCGAAACGAGCTATGGGTTAAGCAGGTGGACATGGCCGGCCGTGTCGGAAGTGCATCTGTGTCAGTCTCGGATGCTGAGGTCAACAAAAAGAGCGTTAGCGATGCAGCTTTTGACGCACTGCGCACGGTTGTCACCCGCTTCCTTCGACGCAGGATTTCCAAGGTGGTTTGCACAAAGTCCGGAGCATCGGAACGGTCGCGCCTGTTAGTTTGGTTGGCATAGCAATCATGAACACCCCGAAGCAATCCCTGTTGCCCTCCGGCCACCGACCATTCCGCCGGCACATCGCCAGCCAAGGGCAATCATCCCACACCCGTGTCGCTTTCACGTTGATCGAACTGCTTGTGGTCATCGCGATCATCGCGATTCTCGCCGGTATGCTGCTGCCCGCCTTGGCGAAGGCCAAGGTCAAGGCGCAGACGGCCTCCTGCATGAATAATAAGAAGCAGCTGGCGATCGCGTGGATGCTGTATTCCGGGGACAGCAACGAGCGTTGCGCCGAGAATCCTGACGGGGCCGGTGGACCGCCGATCGCCGGCGAAGACGCGACGCGGCCGGCGTGGGTGGCGGGTTGGTTGCGGGAAACGAGTCATCCCGACAACACGAATGTTTTGAAACTGGTAGGCGCGGAATACCAGAATTATGGCTCCATCGGCGGCTACACCAAGAATCCGGGGATTTATCGTTGCCCGGCAGACAAGACCCGCGATGCCGGAAACGGCGAATTGCGCGTGCGCACGGTTTCCATGAACGCATACGTTGGCTGCACCGATTCGCGCGGCTTGAGCGGCATCAGCGGCGGCGTGCTGGCGGACGCCAACGAGAAATATCGCAAGACCACGGATTTCAACCGGCGCAAGGCGGTGGAGGTGATTGTGTTTCTGGATGAGCGACAGAACATCAACGACGGCTGGTTCTGGAGCCCGGCCAGCCGCTCGGTGATGCGCGACCTTCCGGCGATTTCCCACGGCAATAACAGTTCCGTCTTTGCCTTTGCCGATGGCCATGTGGAAGCACATCGCTGGCGCGTGTCCAGTTTCATCAAAGCCACCTCCGGTACGGATGTCCCTTCGAGCGCCGACACCCAGTGGCTCTATGAACATGTGACTGCTCCGTGAACTCTGACACTTGACCCAAATTAAATTCTGCTCAGCCAAAACAAAACCCCGTATGAAGAAACAGCCATCCACGCCCAACTTCCGCCGCCTTTCGCTCGCGGCCATTGGTGTCAGCCTCGCACTTGCTGCCGGTATGATAACCTCCCACGCTGCCGACAAAACCTGGGATGGCGGAGGTGATCAATCCAGTTGGAGCGGTTCGCCGCAAAACTGGGATCTCGACACCGATCCCGTCGCCAACGATCGCCTGTTCTTCGGCGGCATCGTCGGCACGACCAACAACAACAACTTCGCGACCGATACCGACTTTGCCGGCATCATCTTCCTCCTCGGCGCCGATCCGTTCACCATTTCGGGTAATGAGATTGACCTGGCCGCTAACTCCGGCATCACCAACCTCTCCGCAAACGCGCAGACCATCAGCGCGAACATTGACAACAACGGCGCGAACAAAGTTCACAACGCGCTCAGCGGTGATTTGATTTACACGGGCGTGCTCCGCAACAACACTATCATCAAGGAAGGTCCGTTCAGCCTGACCACGGCCGGCCCCACTGGCAATTCCTCCCCGGGGCTGGTTCTTAACGAGGGTACCGTGATCATGGCCAAGGGTGCGGGCAACGCGTTTTCCGGCACCTTCGTGATTCACACCAACGGGACCTTGCGACTCGTGAGCGCGGGCACGCACACGGATCAGATTCACTTCAATACGCGCGTGAACATGAATGGCGGCAAGTGGCAGTTGCAGCACGTGGACAGCGTGAACACCACGCGATTGGAGGAAATCGCCTCCCTCAGCGGCTCGAATCTGAACAGCATCGTCGAGAACGGTCTCGCCGCCTCGACCAACACCGTTCGCATTGGCGGCGGCAACAACCACCGCGGCATCTACAGCGGCACCATCCGCGATGGCGCGGCGGGTGTGATTAATGTGGAAGTTTACCGGGGCGGCAATCTCCAGCAGTTCAACGGCACGAATACTTATTCCGGCGTGACTCTGGTCAATAATGTACAAGCTTCAGGTTCGACCCGCTACATTCTGAACGGCGCGCACATCGGCGGTGGCGCTTACACCGTCAACGCCAACGCCGTGGACCGCTTCGCTTACCTCAATGGCAGCGGCGTCATTTCCGCCAGCGTCATCAACATCAACGGCCAGGCCTTGCTCTCGCCGGGGGGATCGCTCAGCGCCGACCTAAATGATGCCGCCACATTTACCGATTCGCCGGCCATTCTGACCATCAGCAACGCGGTCAATCTCAACACCGCCACCTCCACGCTCGAACTTCAGTTGAACGGAACGACGGCAGGAAGCTCCTACGATCAGGTCATCATCGCCGGCAGCGGCTCGATTTCCAACAATGGTTCGAACCTCAAGGTCACGCTCGGTTACACGCCTGCCTCGGGTGACAAGATCACCCTGGTGGACGTGGAAGGCACGGACTCCGCGAAGACGGCGGGAACGTTTGCCTCGTTCAACGGCGTTGCCACGAGCATGACCCAAGGAGCGATCGTCGTGGACCCGGACACCGGCCAGTCCTTCCGCATCAGCTATCGCGCCGAGGGCAGCACATTCGACATGGGCGCGGGCCTGGGCAACAACATCATGCTTGAAGCCATTTCTCCCGTGGGTGGCCAGCAGTTGACCTGGCGCGGTGACAGCAACAACGATTGGGATATCCTCACCACCTCCAACTGGCGAACGACGAATGGCGTCGCCACGGCATTCACCAACACCGACTTCGTCACCTTCAACAACTCCGGATCGAATGCCATGCCGATCAACCTCACTACCGATTTGACGCCGGCGACGATCAGCATCAACTCAACCAACAATTATGAGTTCGGCGGCGCGGGCAAACTGACCGGTCTGGTCATCATCACCAAGACCAACACCGGCAAGTTGACCCTGACCACGGACAACAACAATGCCGGCGCGACGCTGCTGCGTCAGGGCACGATTCAGATTGGTACGAATGGCACGTCTGGACTGTTATCCGGCAACGTCAGCATGGCCACCAACACCACGCTCATCTTCAACCGTTCTGATGCCAGCACCTTCGCGGGCGTGATTTCAGGCACCGGCCTCCTCGCCAACAACAGCACGAACGGCACGATCATCTTCACCGGCAACAGCACCTTTGGTGGCGGCGTCCAGGCGAACGCCGGCACGCTCCAGTTCGGTGATGGCACGGGCGTCAGCGGCTCCATTACGGCGCGCATCACAAACAACGCCATCGTAGCCTACAATTTCAATAACGCCGTGACCATCAACAATTCGCTGAGCGGCACCGGCGTGGTCAATCTGGTCACCACTTCGACCTCCTCGCGCCGATATACGTTCCCAACCACGCTCGTGAATCATCCGTTCTCCGGTACTTTTAACGTCGGCAACCTTGTGAACCTGGGCACGGCGGACAACTCCAGCGGCACGAATCAGCTGGGCGTTGGTTCAACCGTCAATATTGAGGATGGCGGCAGCGTGCTGTTGGATCGCTTTGGCATCTACCGGACGACGTTCAACATTCAGGGCGCCGGCAACGGGGCGGGGAACGCGGGAATCATGACGCTGGAACTGGAACAGGGCACGACCATTGTCAGCAATGTGAATCTGCTGGCGGACGCAACCATCGGGGGCTTCCTCGGCGATGCAACCATCTCCGGGCGCATTCTTGGTGTGGCTGGCACGGAAACTCTCACATTTGCGAATCGGCGGGCCGATGCGCAATCTTACAATCTGCGAATCGGTTCGGTGGCCGGCCCGAATCACTGGGGACCAACCATCATTGAACCTGGCGACAACGTGAATCAACGCATTCGCGTGACCGCGTTGGCCGGTCGCGCCATCAGCACCAACGCGCTGACCATCGGTGCGCACGGTATCTTTCAGTTGAACGGTTTCGATCATACCGTCGCCAGCCTCGCGAACACGGCGGTGGACGGCGCGTTCGTGCCCAGTGTGTTCAACGCGAACGCCACCACGCCCGCAATCTTCACGGTCGGTACCGATGGCACATCCACAACATTTGACGGTGTGTTCGGCAATGGCGGCGCGGCTTCGCTGGGCGTGACGAAAGTGGGGACAGGCACGCTGACTCTCACGGGCAGCAGCAGCAACACCGGCCCGGTCACAATCAGCAGCGGGGCGATCGCGTTAAGTGGTGAAGGCTCAATCAGCAACAGTACGACGATCACCATCGCCACCGGCGCGACGCTCGATGTCACGGCCCGCACCGATGCCAGCCTCAACTTGAACAGCGGTCAAACGCTCAAAGGCAGCGGCACACTTAACGGCAACCTCGTTGCCTTGCCGGGCTCGGTGATCAATCCCGGCGCATCCATCGGCACCTTGAACGTGGCGAACAACGCCACGCTCGGGGGCACGCTATTGTTGGAAGTCAATCGCAGTTCGGTCCCGAACGCGGATCGCCTGAATGTCACCGGCACGCTCACTCCCGGTGGCACACTCGCGGTGACCAACATCGGACCGGCACTGCAACCCAATGACACGTTTGCACTGTTTGGCTCCGGTATCAGCGGATTCGCGGTCAGCCTTCCTACCAATGATCTGTTGAACGGCGTGTCCTACACCTGGCAGAACGACGTGGCCGCTAACGGGTCGGTGAAAGTCCTGACCGTCGTCCCGATCGGGCAGCCCGTCCTTACAAACAGTGTTTCGGGCAACACGCTTACCTTCTCCTGGGACGGCCCCTTTAAGCTACAGGCACAAACCAACAGCCTGAATGTGGGCCTCAGCGGCACCTGGGGTAATTATCCGGGCGGCAGCATCAGTCCGGTCAGTGTTACCATCAATAAGACGAATCCGGCAGTGTTCTTTAGGCTCACTTTGCAGTAAGACAGCTTGGTGAGTCGCTGATGTGACCACGCAGCGGGTAGCTGCGTGGTTAGATTGGGTGGTTGGGTGAACGGGCGACGCTGAGTCGCCCGTTCTGTTTTCGGAATAATCAGAATCATGAAGTTTCGCACCACGGGTTCAACCGGATCGTCAGTCGTCAAATCTGCACTGGGCGTCACAAACCGCGCGCTGTTTGTTCTGCTTTTTTTGTTCAATACGGCCAGCGCGCAGAATCTCATCAACGTCCGGCTCGTCGGCGGCAATCCCGGGCAGCCCGCTGGTGGCGCAGTCATCGGCACGACGGGCGATACCTGGAATTATTTCGCCAACCTCGGTGGTCGCGCCAGCGGCGGGGGCGTGGTAACCAACGCCACCATCATCAAGGATTCTTCCGGCGCGACGCTTGCAGGCGTGAGCATGACCATGTCACTGAGCGGCGGTGATGGCCTCGACAATTTCACCGACACGAGCAACTTCAGTCCCGTGCCGCTGCTCATCATGGGCAACTATGTTTACGAGAACGCGGGGAACAACTACTTCACTTTCGTCTTCAGCAATCTGCCCCCGAACAAGTCCTACCTCCTCTACGGTATGGGCAACGGCAACCAGAGTGGCCAGGGCACGACGTGGTGGGTGGATATCGTCAACGGCCACGCGACCGCCAGTGCCACGGCGAGTTTCCCACCCGGCAGTCGTGACGTCACGCTCGCCAGCAATCAAGGCATCTGCTGGATCAAGATCCCCGCCACGACCACCGCGTCCGGAGTGCTCACGTTCCGCGTCGTGCGCCTGAACGCCGCCGAGGACGGCACGGGCGGCAGCGGTCGCGCCTACTTGAACGCGTTCCAACTCCAACCGCTCGCCGCGCCCGTCACCACCGGGCTGACGAATCAAACCGTCATCGCCGGCAACACAGCGAATCTGATCCCCACAACCACCGGCGTCCCCACCCCGACGTTTCAATGGCGTTCGAACGGCACGAACATCGTCGGCGCCACCAATGCCACGCTCTCGCTCCCCAACGTGCCATACAGTCAGAACGGTTTTACCTATTCGCTCGTTGCCAGCAATTACGTTGGCAGGATTACGAACAGCATGACGCTCACGATCATCGTCACGCCCAGCATCGCGGGGTTGACCAATCAAGCCGTGGCCGTCGGAACGGATGTCATACTCGCGGGAACAGTCAGCGGCGTGCCGACGCCGACGCTGCAATGGCGGAAGAACGGAACAAACATCGCGGGTGCGATCGGCAATTCCCATTTCATCAGCAACGCGCAGGCTGCTGACAGCGGCGCTTACTCGCTCGTCGCCAGCAACGTCGCGGGCAGCGTAACCAACAACGCCACACTCACGGTTTCATCCGGCGACGTCGCGCCCAACATCACCGGCCCGACGGATCAAACCGTCGTGCAAACGAGCGATGCCACGTTTGTTGCGTCCGTCTCCGGACTGCCGTTGCCCACGCTGCAATGGCGCGTGAATGGCGCAGATATCTCTGGGGCGACCGGCCCTTCGCTCACCGTCACCAACGCGCAGTATTCGCAGAACGGTTCTGTCTATTCGCTGGTCGCCAGCAACGCGGCGGGTCAGGCGACGAACAGCGCGACGTTGTTCGTTTTGCTTCCGCCGTCCATCTCGCAGCATCCGACGAATCTCTCAGTGGTCATAGGTTCGCCCGCGAGCTTCAGCGTCGGCGCGAGCGGCGTGCCGTTGGTTAAGTATCAATGGAGCAAAAATGGAACTCCGATCTTCAATGCCACAAACGCCACCTGCTTGCTCGCCAGCGTGACTGGCGCCGACAACGCCGCGGTGTTCTCCGTCGTCGTCACCAACACCGTCGGCACGGTCACGAGCAGCAACGCCACCCTCACGGTCCTTTCGACGATGACCGGCGCGTTTCTCCCGACGAACAACGCCACCGGCATCGCACACGATCAGCAATTGCGCATCGCGTTCTCCAGTCCACCGAAAATTGGTTCGGGTAAACTTTACATCCGCGACGCGTCGAACCATGCGCTGCTCGAGATGATTGACACGAGTCTGTTCCAGACGATCACTCTGTTCAGTGCCACGGTGACAAACACGTATTCGCGCGTCGTGCAGGGCTCGACCTATTCCTACCAACCCATCGCGATCTACGGCAATGAAGCGTGGATCACGTGCTCGAACCGGTTCGCCTACAACAAAACGTACTACGTGACAACGGACGCGGGATTGTTTTGCGACTCCGCAAACGCTTCCTTCCCGGCGATCACCGGAACTACCGCGTGGCGTTTCACCACGAAAGCTTCCGGCCCGGGCCTGCCTGGCACTTCGACGGGTCTGACGAACCTGACCATCGGATTGGACGGCGCGGGCGATTTCGCCACTTTCCAGGGTGCGGCGGACTGGGTGCCGCAAAACAACACTCTCAAGCGCACCTTCAACGTGTTGCCCGGCGTGTATCGCGATTACGTCGTACTCCGGCAAAACCGGAATCACATCAATTTCATCGGCGCCGGTGCCGGTCGTACGAACGCACAATTGATCTACCTCTACCCTTCGGGTTCGAGCGCGGCGACCCTGAGCATCACCACGTCGGATATTTACGTGCGCAATCTGACGGTGGACAACCAGGTTTATCTCACGAACAACGGCGTCGTGTTCGCCGGGCCGATCAACACTGTGTTCACGGCGGGCCAGCGGATCGTCTTCGACAATGTGTTGATGAAAGGCGGCCAGGACACGCTCTACGCCAACAGCGGCACGGCCTATTATTATCGGAACGAAATCTGGGGCAGCGTGGATTTCATCTACGGCGACCAGCTGGCCGTATTCGACCAATGCACGATCGTGCAAATCCGCGACTCGGGCGGGCCGATCACCGCGCCCAGCACGCCCGCTGCCCAGCCCTACGGCGAAGTGTTTTTGAATTGCGATTTCCCCCGCGCGCTTATTGCCAACGGCTACCCTTACAACGTCGGCGTCAACACCACCACGTTCCAGCGGCCGTGGCGACAGGACGGTCAGACCGCGATCATCAACTGCGCCCTCGGCAGTCACATCACCACCAAGGGCTGGGCCGAGTGGGGCAATCGCCACACGACATGTCGGGCACGCGAGGTTGGCACGACTCTCCTCGGCGGTGGCACGGTGACACCGGCACAACGTCAGACCGCCGGCGCGTATTGGCTGAATACCATTGATCCGGATTATGTCAGCGACCCCACGATTGATCCCGACGTTGATCCCGAGATGAGCTTGTTGATACCGCCAAACGGCCCGACCAATCGCGTCGCCGTCACCGTCAACGCGAGCGACTACACGCTGGATGCGATGTTTGGTCACGCCTATTTCAACCTCGGCAGTTGGCGACCCACGACCCTGCCAACCATCCTCACGCAGCCGACGAACAAGACCGCCAGCGCAGGTTCCCCGGTTTTCTTTTCTGTCGTGGCCTACGGCCAACCTGCACCTACGTATCAATGGCGGAAGAACGGTACGACTATCGCCGGTGCAACCAATGCCACCTTTGGCATCAGCAGCGCGACACTCGCAGACAATGGCAGCTATTCCGTAGTTGTTTCCAACTCAGCCGGCGCCGTCACCAGCTCCAACGCCACGCTCACTGTTCCGGCGCAACCGACCGCCATCATTTCTAGCGTTACTAATGGCGCGCTGCAGTTATCGTGGCCCCCGGGTCAAACGGGCTACCGTTTGCTCGCGCAAACCAATCCCGCTGGAGTTGGGCTTGCCTCCAATTGGTATCCAGTTCCCGGTTCGTCAGTTACCAACCAGGTGACTCTGCCAATCGACCTGGCCAATGGCAGCGTCTTCCTCCGGCTGGCTTACCCATGACAAACCGGCTTTGCCTCACGATTCTGCTGCTGGTGGCGGGCGCAATTCACACCCGCGCGCAAGACGGCTACTGCATGGTCAACGGCACGACCACTGGCGGCGCGGGAGGACCGACGGTAACGGTGACCAACGGCACGGATTTCAATACGCAGATTAACACGGCCGGGCCGCGCATCATCCAGGTTCAGGGCCCGATCAGCATCGGACGCGTGTTCACCACGGCGAACAAGACCATTATCGGCCTCGGCACGAACGCTGCCCTGCTTGGCAATCTCAACATCTCCGGCGTAAGCAACGTCATCGTCCAGAACCTGCGCATCAGCAATCCCGGCGGCGATGGCATCACGATCCGCGAAGCCGGTGGAAACCCGGGTTCGCACCACGTCTGGGTGGATCACGTCACCTTCATTGATTGTGGCGACGGCTCGTGCGACATCAGCGTGGGCGCGGACTTGGTGACGGTTTCCTGGTGCAAATTCATCTATCCCACGCAACTGCAACACCGGTTCACCATGATCGCCGACGGGCAGGCCGGCAACCCCAACTCCGGACACATCACCGTGCATCACAACTGGTGGAGCACGCGCGCGGACCAGCGCATGTGCGCATCCAGCTACGCGCGCATTCATTATTACAACAATTATTTCAACTGCTCGAACAACTCCTATTGCTCGAATGCGCGCACGGACACGGAGATGAACTCCGAGAATAATTACTACGCTGGCGTGAAGGACGCGGTGACGGTGAGTTCGGGCACCAATGGCAAGATCAAGACCAGCGGCAACAGCTATCCTGGCTGCACCGGCACGATCCATCCCGGTACGGACACGGTGTTCACGCCGCCGTATGCGTACGCCCTGGATGCAACTGCAAACGTGCCGAACTTGGTCACGAATGGCGCCGGGGCGCCCGGACCTGACCTCGTCGGGTTTCCAACGAAAGTCTGGGACGGCGGCGCTGCAGACAACAATTTCAACACCGCCCACAATTGGGGCCACAGCGGCGGCTACAACGAAACGCCCAAGGAATATGACGTGATGGTGCTGGCGGGCAGCGCCCGGCTCACGCCCAACAACAATATCACCTCCGGCTCGGAGTTCGCCGCGCTGATCTTCAGCAACAACGCGGGCGCGTTCACGCTTGGTGGAAACACCATCCACTTCGACGCGATCACGAACCACAGCACCGCTGTTCAGACGATCAATCTGCCGCTTGGCTTCAGTTATGCCACGGAACATTTTTCGACCAACCGTGTGTTCACCGTGAGTTCCAACACCGGCTCGCTCGTCCTCAACGGCAATCTCGTCGGGCCGGCGCCCACTTACACGACCAACGTTGTTGGCATGGTCACGAACATAATTACCAATTACGTCGCCTATGGAATGGTCAAGTACGGCCCGGGCATGCTCGTCCTTAACGGCGTCAGCAGTTGGTATGGGCTGCTCACCATCAACGGCGGCTTGATTCGCTTCAGCGCCTTGGGGGCAGGCCTCGCCGGAAATCTTGGGCTTGGCACGAACATCAATTTCAACGGCGGCGGATTGCAATGGGCCGCGGGCAACACCGCGAACATTTCCACCCTCTCAGTCACCATCAATTCCGGCGGTGCGACATTCGATGTCGGTGCAAATGCAGTGACGCTTACCAATCGTGTCGGCAACAACGGCGCCGGCGGATTGACGAAGCTGGGCCTTGGTACTTTGACCTTCAATGCAACTAACAATTACCGGGGCAACACGCTCATCGCTCAAGGCACGTTGGCACTCGGTATGACTGGCCTGTTGACGAACAGCCCCCAGATAATCCTCAGCAACAATGCCGTCCTTGACGTTTCTGCTCGCACCGACGGGACACAAACTCTGCTGAGCGGCAGAACGCTTGCCGGCAATGGAACCGTTCGCGGTAGCGTCATTGCCGCGGCCGGCGCGACGCTTTCGCCCGGTTTTTCCATCGGCACGCTGATCATCACCAATGCGCTCACCTTCCAGGCCAGCAGCACGAATGTGATGGAACTCGACGCCGCATCCCACACCAACGATCTGATCACCGGCATGACTAGTGTGAGTTATGGCGGACGTCTGATTGTCACCAACGTCGGTGGGGCGCTAATGGCTGGTGACACCTTCAGACTCTTCAGCGCCGCTAGCTACGCGAGCGCTTTCACCACCGTCACGTTGCCATCGTTGAGTGGGAATCTCATTTGGACAAACAAGCTCGCATTCGACGGTACCCTGGCCGTGATTTCGCCTGTAAACACCACGCCCACCAACATTACGGTCGCGCTCGTCAACAACGCGCTGCAAATTAGCTGGCCGGCGGATCGCATTGGCTGGCGACTTGAAGCGCAAACGAACGCCTTGGCCGTCGGGTTGAATACGAACTGGTGGACCGTGCCTGGTTCGTCGGCCACCAACAAAGTGTTTCACGCCGTCGATCCGTTAATTGGCAGCGTGTTTCTGCGGCTCGCCTATCCCTGAACCCGGACGCGCGAGGCATTGAGTTCTGCCCGCGCCTCACTATGCTATGGCCATGCCCCGGAAGCAAAAGCGTATCCTGCTCGTGCTCGGTTGGTATGATTACCGGCTGCACGAGGGCATCGCCCGTTACGCCGTCGAGCATGGCTGGCATCTCTGTCCCGACACTACCAAGGAGAAAGTCATCCCGTGGGGTTGGGAAGGTGACGGCATTATGGCGTGGCTGGGTGCAGGCGATGACCTGGCGGACTTCGTGGTGCGCGCGAAGCTGCCGACGGTGGATTTCAGCAATCGTCGATCGCACCTGCCTTTTGCTCGGGTGATCGTGGATCACTCCGCCGTGGCGCAACTCGTCGCCAGTCATTACCTCGCACGCGGCTTCACCCATTTCGTTTACTACAGCGATGTGGTGAACTGGGCGTTTGAAGAAAACGGCCGCGCGTTTGTGCAGGCGGTGGCGGCCTCGGGACATGCCTGTTCCTGGTTGTGCTGGCCGCGTTCGCCGGCGTTCACCGAGGGCCGATTCCAGTGGCGACATAAGCGGCGCTGGCTGGCGAATCAATTGCGACACGCGCCCAAACCGCTCGCGTTGTTTGCGGCTTCCGATGATCAGGCGCTCGAAGTGGTGGAAATTTGTGAGTCCACTGGCCTGTCCGTGCCAGAGCAGGTAAGCGTGATTGGCGTGGATAACTCCCTCCGCGCCGTCGAGGCGATGCACACGCCGATTTCGAGCGTGGATACGAACCTGGAACACGTGGGCTATCGCGGGGCAGCGCTGCTTGATGAACTGATGGCGGGCAAACGCCCGTCTGCCGAACCGGTGCGGTTGCCGCCGGCCCGGCTGATTACGCGTAAGAGCAGCGACCTCATCGCCATCAGCCACAAAGGCGTGGCTAACGCGATGCGCTTCCTCTGGGATCATTGTCACGAACCCATTGGCGTGGATGATCTCGCCCGCGCGGCTGCGATGTCGCGGCGCGGATTGCACCAGGCGTTCCTCGAGCAGGTGGGCCGTCCGCCCGGACACGAACTCCAGCGGGTGCGGATTGAGCGGGCCAAACGTCTGCTGTGCGAGACTGAGGACAAGATGGAAGCCGTGGCGGAGCATTGCGGCTATCAAAGCGCGAACAGCTTTTGGTTCGCCTTCAAGCAGGCGACCAAGCTCTCGCCCAAAGAATTCCGCGAACAGTTCAAGCGTTGATGCAGTCGTGGTCCGGTGCTGGAAATGAATTTCGTCGGCCGTAATCCGCGAACACTCATTGGCCAACTTCACGGTTTGGCGGGAAACACGAGGTCGAAGATCTTCTCCGGAAAACCCTCCCACTTGGCGTCGCTCCGATTGGCGAGAATAATCACCGTGAATTTCTTTTCCGGAAAGCGCGCGAGGCGGGTGCGAAAGCCGCGACTCTCGCCGCTGTGATAGATCTGCTTCACGCCGCGATGTTCGGTGAGATACCAGCCAAATCCGTAGCTGCGGCCCGGCCGATCGGTGGGGGTGTGGGGAGTGAACGCTGCCCGGAGCGTGCATTCACTGGCGAGTTTGTGTTTGTAGAGGGCGGCGTCCCATTTGGCGAGGTCGGCGACTGAGGAATAAATGCCGCCATCGCCGAGCACCGAACTGGTGAGGCTTTGGTCAGTGCGTTGCCAAAAGTTGGTGGTGAGCGTGTGACCAAAGGCCCGGTTGGGCACAACGCTCAATCCCGCTTCGTACGCGAGTGAGTTGGTCATCTTCAGCGGTGCGAAAATATTTTCGTTGAGGTAACGCGCGAAAGTCTGACCCGAACGGACTTCAACAATCAGGGCAAGCAAAGCGTACGCGGTGTTGCTGTAGCGATATTGCGCGCCGGGGGTGAAGTAAGTCTTGTCCTGTTGCATCAGAATCCGGAGCACATCCTGATCGAGCACCGGAATCGTTGTGCCTTCGGGAATCAAATCCTCGTAGTCGAGCAGGCCGGAGGTATGGGTAAGCAAATGCTTCACCGTGATTGCTTTGCCGTAAGCAGGAAACTCCGCGAAAAAATCGGTCAGCCGTTCGTCGAGTTTGAGCTTCCGCTGCTCCGCCAGTTTCAACACGCACAGCGCGGTGAACTGCTTGCTGACGGACGCCAGGCGAAAATTGGTGTTGGAGGTGATCGGTGTTTTGGATTCCAGGTCCGCCAGTCCGTAGCCTTTGGCAAAAATGGTTTTGCCCTTGTGAATGACCAACACGCTGGTGCCAGGGGCATTGGGATGATCGAAGTCACGGAAGAGAGAGTCAATGGATACAGGGAGGTCAGCGCGGGACGCTGATGCAGCTAGGGTAGTCATCAACAGGATCAAGTGGTTCAAGCTGACGCCATGTTCACGACCGGGATGAGCGAAGTCAACAAACAGCAATTTGGATGATCGCCTGCGAACAGCCGACCATCTGGCAGTGGCTGCGGTTAATTGGCAGTGACCCGATAGAACCGGCTTGATACGGCCGTGGAGTCGATGACGGTGAGGGGAATGGTGTTGGTCACCGGACCAAGATTGGTAAGCGTAAGCCACGAGCCGGCCGTGAGTGTATTGCGCAATTCCACGGCATAGCTGTGACCGATCGCCGGTGTGAACGTGAGGTGGGATTGATTGCCGAAGCGGGCGAACGAATCAATCCGCGGTGGTACGAGGTATTCGATTTCCAGCGTGGGGCAGGCGTCCGGGTCTTCGCGTGATCCGAACCGGCGGGCGTTCCAGATCGTATCCTCGGCATTGCAAATCAGCATCCAGCCGTAATTGGATGCGGGGTTGGCCACCCAATCCTGAACATCCGCGACAAGTTCCGGTGTGGAGTCAAAGCGATACGTTCCGAGATCGCTGATGAATTGAAAGGAGCTTTCGATGGCGGAAAAATCCTGTCCCTCGGCGCCGCCGGGCGTGGACCATAGATTGGTGGGGTGGAAAGCGCAAAGCCAGGTGGCTTCCCCAGCGGTGGCGGGTTGGCCATGGCCGGGCGGTTGGCCAATGTCGGCAAACTTGTTGCCTTCGCCCCAAGGTCGAAGCATCCGACGCAAGCCGAAGGTGGCATTGGCCGGGGCCTCGGCCGGCACACGGGTGACCTGGAGCACGGCGGCCGCCGACAAGATCACTGAATTGCTGGGCAAGTTGGAAAAATTGAACTTGAACAGTCCGCGATTCCGGTAGAAATCGTTCTGGATTCGCCCGGCCAGAACCCAAGCTTGCGCGCCGTTATTGTTTGTTGGAGCAAGTTCAATCAGCGAAGTATCAGCTGACGGAACGTTCGTCACCCAGGCAGCCCGGGCTGGGTTGGCGAGCAGGCAAAGCGCCGCAAGCGCGGCGGTTGTTACAATCTGACCCAAAGGTTGAACTAGTCTGGAGCAAGCTAGCCGGCAAGTCGAGTTCGGCCTCACAAGATGCCAACTTCGCCGCGAATCAGCACTCCATCAACGTTGGAAACACCGCCCGACTGCAGGCATTCGCCCACATTCGCATACGCCGGGATGATTCGGTTCAGCTGACCCTGCGTTGCGCCGAGGTGTTTGCGGATGACTTCACCCAGCACAGACCGGTAATCGGTCGAACGACGAAGGTAGCCCTGCTGGACGGGATTCACCGTGGTCGCGCTTTCGGGGAAGCCGGCGGCGAACATGGTGCCGCACGTCGCAGCCTCAGTCGTGCGCGGGCCGGTTTTCCAATAGATGGGTTCGTCAGCCACAATATTACTGCAACCAAAGATGCCGTACTTGTTGCCTTGGCCCCGGCCCTTGACGCCGCCGCCCGCCACGAACATCACCCCGGCTTCTGCGTGATCCGTGCCGTCGTCGGAGTTTTCTGAAGAGGTGCGGCCGAATTCCGAAAGCGTCACGACGATGGTGTTGTCCCAAGAGGCCTTGTCCGCAAAGTTCGTGAAATATTTTCGGAGGGCATACATGGCCCAGCCGATGGCCCGTTGGCGATCGGAGTGAGGACCGCTCGTACTGCCCTGGTTTTGATGCGTGTCAAAACCGCCGATCTCGGTGCCGGCGATTAGGGCGTCGGTCTTGTTGAGGATCATCGCGGCGGCTTTCAAGTTGTTGAAAAAACCGTGGTAGTCGGTGGGGACGACGTATTTGTTGGTATTGGTGCCACCGCCGCTGGGGCGTTGATAGCCGCCGTTCTTCGCGCTGGAAGTGGGGAAAAGGTAATACCCCTTATGGGCCGGGTTGCCAGTGGCCGCCGTGCCGTCAAACCACACCTGATCGTTATCCGTCACGGAATCGTCGCGGAACGTGTTACCCGAATCGTTGAAATCAATGTTCGCAAAGATGCGAAGCGTGTTGGACATGTTCTGGTAGTGCAGCTCCAGCAATTCGCGATTCCGCTTGGCGGGGAAGGGGTGATAGTTCGCGCCGGCGATCGCGTTGAACGCCTTCAGGTCACCCCCGGGCGTCGGCACCCCCAGCAGATCATAACGCGTGGGCGAGGTCAGATTGGTCATCGCTGCATCCGAGCCGCGCAGAATTAGCGGCAGTGCGGATTGGATCGAGATGCCGGTCAGAGGCGCAGTGTTGGCCAGACCGGATTCGATGATGGTGCGGTAAAAAATGCCATCCTTGGAAAGGTTGTTGTTGGGGTTGCCGTTCTCCCAGTAGTTTTGCGAGTCAAAGTGTGACCGTGATTGCCGCGGATAGGCCACGCGGTGAATTAACGCCAGATCTCCGGCGTTGTAAACCGGCGCAAGGAATTTGAGCGAAGGATGCAGCGCGGCGAAACCGTTGCCCAACGGGATGGCTCGGTCGTAAGTATAGGTGTTGTCGTTCGCTCCGCGGGCAGCGTACGCCGAGTTCGCATATTGAGTGGCGTCGAAGCAATTCTGGTTTTCCGTGTTGTAAAAGCCTGAGGCCAGGTCCTTCTGAATCGCGATGGCCTGCCGGATGTTGTAATACGTGTTGTCCTGTACTGGAATGACGGAGTTGAGCCCGTCATTGGCGCCGCGCAGCCAGATGAACAGGATCTTCTTGCCGTTCAAGCCGATGCTGCCTTCGGCGAGCGCCCGCTTCATGACGAACGGAATATCCACCAACGTGGAGAGGGCGACCGCCATGCTCGTCTTGAACGACTGGCTCAGAAAGCTGCGGCGCGAGAGAATGTGAAACGGTTTTGATTGCGGCATATCTTTATTGCTCCTGAAAGCGTTGGAAGGTCATCAACATTGCCACCATGCCGCGAACGCGCGTATCATAGGTCCCACTGGTGTTTCCCAGAGCACTGAACTGGGTGCCGGTGTTCGAATTGCCCGCGTCATCGGTGTTCAGGAAGTTGATCGCCGCTGACCGATAGAGCGCCAGGTTTCCGGCGCCTTCCGCGGGGTACAATATGCTGAGGAAATAATCCGTCACCGCGCCCGCGTTATCCCAGCTTCCTGACGGGAGTTTCTTCTTCAGCAAAGCCACGGGATCGCAAACGTGATTGCCCGCGTCATCGCCAGTGCCGGAAGTGCAATACGCCTGGATGTAACGGATGCGCTCCACCAGCGTCCCCGCGCTGATCCACGACGGCCCGACTTCGGGATAACCATCCGGCTCCGCCCGGTCAAACAGCGCCATCGCGCCCATGTTTTGCAAGCGGGTGTTGAAGGAGAAACCGTCGGTGTTCGCCGTCGCCGTGCCATTGGCATTGAGCGAACGCAGCGCGCGCACGCTGCTCGCCACGAATTCAAGCGGAGTCTTAACCTTCTGGGCCGCGGCGGCGTGCGTGCGGAACAGTTCGGAACTGAAGATCGTATTGAGCACCGCGCGGATCTGGCCCTTGGGATTGCTGTTCTCCCAAGCCAGCATGCATTGATGGACCAGCTTCGCCTCGTCCGAAATGTTCGGGTTCGTGTAATCGTAGAACGCATATTCGGGCAGCGTGGGAGTCGTCGTGGGGTTGGGGAAGTCATCATGGACGAACAACCGACAAAGCTTGATGCTGATGTACTCCTGGGTGAACGGCAGGTTGGCAAGGTGGGTTATGACGCGGTAGCCATCCTGAATGCCATTGGTCGTGCCGGTCGCCGTCGGCGGAATAACCAGATCGTAGCGGCCCGGGATGGCTACATTCGTACTGTAAGTCTTCGTCGTCCATGGCGGGCCGAAGCGGGCGGGTACGGATTTGCCGGCGAAGATGGTGCCGCGGTTGGTGCCGTGGTTGCCCGACTTGAAGTTAAATGCCCAGACACCGATCTTGTTTCCATTCTGCGTACTGTTGACACCCGGTATGATCGTGAGGGAAGCCGGGGCGAAGGGGTTGTCGGCGTTGACTTCATCCACCAATTCCACGGACCAACCGGTCCAGGCACGGGACATGAGGATGATGTCGTTCTGGTCGTAACCATTGTCCACGCCGTTGCAGAACAGCTCGAACAGTTCGCGCGCGTAGTTCTCATTGGCAATGTTGTTGGCGTTGCCGCGGCTGTTCACGGTGTCGAGGTAAACAATCATCGCCGGGCTCTCGGCGCTGATGCGCAGGAGATCGTAGAAGGTGCACTGGGGATTCAGCATCGCGTTCCGCCACTTGATCATCTCCCGGAACTCCCAGTCCGTGGCATGACGATCCGTCATCGTTCCATCGTAGCCAGCCCCGCCCAGGTAGCTCCGCGTCTTCGAATATTGGGTGACGAAATGGTTCTCCCAGAACTGGGAAAGGATTTCAAAGAGCTGCCGGGGCGAATTGACCGCGTGCAACGTGAACCACGCCCGGTAATCGCCGATGCCATTCTGTTCAAAGTTATCCAGCCGGCGGTAAAGGCCGCTCGCGTCCGAGTCCGGGGTGCTGAGCAGGGCGCTACCGTCCAGCCGCACCGTCAGGGCGCGATTGGTGGAGACGGGCTGATACCAGTAACTCACGGTGTAGGTTTGACCATTGGTCAATGCCGGCGAGATGTTCTGTTGAACAGAATCGCCATTGCCACCGCCGCCGTTCGAGGCGATTACACGCAGGCTGCTGCTGCCCGAGAACGCGACATTGAAACTGTTCGTGGAAGCAGTGAAATCCGCGGATTTCGCCCACGACGTCATCCCCGATTCGAAGTCACCATTGGCGAGCAGGTTGGGGCCCGCCTCCGGCACGGTGCCGGCGACCAATTTGATGTTGTCAACGTAACATTCGCCCGAGCCGTTCTGGTAGATATAGAGCCGGCTGTTGGCGTTGGCCGTGCCCGTGGCGGTGGCGTAAGTCCAGCGCGGTGTTGGGGGAATGCCGCCGGGCGTGCTGTTCAAGCCGCTGCCCAGTTGCAGGCGTAACTTGCTGGAGTGCGGGCTGGGCAAATACCAATAGCTCAGGATCACCGGGTCGGTGCTCGCATAGGTAAAGTTGATGGGCTGATCATTGGAGTTGGTGGTCGCGTAGGTATTTGGAAAAGACTGCCGGATGTAACTGCTCCCCGGGGAACTGGCGCCAGTGCTGGAGATCACGTGCAGGGAACTGCTCCCCGAATGAGCCATGCCGTTGGTCACCGTGGTCGAGGTAACATGGCCACCAGCGTTGGTCCAAAATCGGCCGGGGCCATAGCCAGATTCAAAATCACTGTTCTGAAGCACGTTGGTTGCGAGGTAGGCGAAGACCCGGTTCGTTGTGTAGTTCGTGCTAACACCGGTGACAATGTTGGTTGTGATATTCTGGAAATAGCGATACGGCCGCAGTTGGATGTCGTCCACGTACATGTCTCCCGCCTGCGTGGTGAACAGATAAAATGTCGTGCTGGCGACCGTCCCGGTCATCGAAACATACGTCCAGTTGGTCGTTGGATCGGACGGGATGGAATTGGTGACGACTACGGTGTAATTGTCCATCGTCTCGGGAATGCCATCCATGTTCAACTGCTCGTCGATGAACGCTTGAGGTCCAATGCTGCTGACGCGCTCCAATTCATCCGGCGTGGGACCGTAGGCCAGACGGTTCAGGACCGTGGCTGTGAATATTGCATTGCTGCCCACGGGCGTGACGCCCATCCGGTAAAACTCCTGCGTCGCCGGTGCGTTCGTGTTGCGCCACTCGTAAGCGAGGTTTGTCACGATCATCGTCACCGGCCCGCTCGTGGTGTTGTTGGTGATGAACGTGTAACCCGTGATGTAGGGCACGAGCCGGAAATTGTTGTTTACCGTGAAGGGTGACCCGGGGTTGGTGGTGCTCAGGATCGTATAAGCCTGGGCGCCGGGATACATCTCGAAGCGGAGATTCTTCTGGGCGCCAGTTGAGTTGATCTCGGTTATGACCGGGGCATCGGGTTCAGCCGCGGAAGAAACCGCCGGCGTGGCCGCGTTAAATAGTCCCACTAGTCCCAATAAGACGAAGACTCGTGACTTCATGATGCTGGACTTCCGCTACCGTGCGCTGCTGCCGAATGAGAGTCAAGACGCAACCCGGCGGGATGAGTCGCCAATCCATCCGACGTGGTCCCCGGGGATTTGGTTACCGCTCCACACGACCGCCGGCAACAAGGGGAATCTGCTGGACAATTTCGGGACACGTTCGGAATAGTTTCGCGGTTCGCGCATGCCGCTTTCATGAACCCGCAACCCGCTCCAACGGCTGCTTCGGAATTTCCTCCAGGCTTGCATAACGCCTTCTGGTTTGCGGCTTTCAATGCGTTGTCCTTTCAGATCGTGCTCGCCAGCCCGATGATTCTTTATGCGAAATCCCTTGGCGCGAGCGCGACTGTGCTCGGGGTCATTGCAGGAATGATGCCGCTGCTGGTAATCTTCCAGATTCCCGCCGCGAGCCATATCAACCGCATCGGTTACCGGCGTTTCGTGCTGGGCGGCTGGAGCACCCGGGTGGCGTTTATCTTTGCTATCGCCTTCGTGCCCGTGCTGGGCGGCGTGCTCGACACCAACAACCGCCTCAGCCTGCTGCTGGCGTTGTTGTTCTGCTTCAATCTCTCTCGGGGCATTTCCAGTTGCGCGTGGCTGCCGTGGATTACGTTGCTCGTCCCCGGGGATTTGCGTGGACGTTACCTTGTGCGTGATGCGGCGGTGCAAAATGTCGCGAGCTTCATCACCTTTCTGGTGGCGGCGCTGTCGCTGGCTGGGGAAACCAGGCCGTGGCAGTTCTCATTGTTGTTTGGCTTCAGCGCTTTGATGGGAGCTGTGAGCTTGATGTTCCTGAAACGAATTCCCGACGTGCCCACGCCGAAGGAGGATGTCAGCAAAACGACCGGCGTGCCGTGGCTGGCCATGATCAAACATCCGCCATTTTTCAAACTGTTGCGGGCGGTGGTCGGTTGGTCGGTCGCCTATGGTGGTATTACCGCCTTTACGGTCGCGTTCCTCAAAACGCAATGTGGCATGCCCGAAGGCGAAATCCTTCTGCTTAGTTCCGTCTCGTTTCTCGGCGGCGTCAGCAGTCTGTGGCTGCTGGGTCACCGGCTCGACTTGCTGGGCAGCAAGCCCGTGCTGGGGTTTGTTTGTGGCGCGTGGCTGTTGGTGTTGACCGGTTGGGTGCTGCTGGCCGGCAAGCTGGTGGCCGTGAACATCGCCTTCGTGCTGGTGCTGCAATTTTTCATGGGCCTGCTCGCGGCGCTGGCGAGCATGGCGAGCAGCCGGCTGGCCATGGCCGTCGTGCCCGCGATGGGCCGCAACCATTTCTTCGCCATCTACTCGGTCGTCGCCAACGTGACGCTCGGGCTGGCGCCGATTGCGTGGGGACTGTTGATTGACCTCGTCGGCCAGCGCGCGCCGCACTGGCTCGGCTTGGAATGGAATCGCTACGCGTTGTTTTTCACCGGGGCGGCGGTGGCGTTTGCCGTGACGCTCGGTCTCTCGCGCCGCCTGGACGAACCGAAGGCCGTGAGCATGGAGGCATTGCTGCACGACATCCTGATTCAATCGCCGCAACGCTTCTGGTTGCGCTTCTGGCCGCGGGATTAATCAGGAGGTTCAGGGCCGAGTCAAATTGAGGTTGTCTGCTTCGCAAATTGTTATGACTATCCACCCTGCGTTTTGCAGCCCGCAACCTGGCGGTTGCCGGAACGTAGGCCAATCATGATGTTGCTCTTACGTAGCATTCTCTTTGCAGTGCTGATTCCCGGCACGGTCGCGGTGACGGTTCCTTATCTTATGGTCACGCGTCATCCCATCGTGATCGCGCCCATTGGTTGGTTCGGACTCCTTCCCATTCTGCTCGGGGCCGCCGTATTGATTCGGTGTATCTGGGACTTTGCGGTATCCGGTCGCGGCACGCTGGCCCCGGTTGATCCCCCGTCGCGACTCGTTGTCCGTGGTATTTATCGCTACGTGCGCAATCCCATGTATGTCGGCTGTGTCACCATGCTGCTGGGTGAGGCTTTCTTGTTCGCGTCCTTTCCGCTCCTCATTCATGCCGCGTGCACTTTTATCTGCGTAAACCTTTTTGTTCACTTCTATGAAGAGCCGGTGCTGCGGCGACAGTTCGGCGAGTCATACGTAGCTTACACCCAATCCGTTCACCGCTGGATTCCGCGTCGCCCGCGGGAATCGCGCTGAGGGCAGCCGGTTCACAAGGCCGCGGGCGCGGTTGCAGGTACGGCTGGTGGCGGGAGGGATGTCACTGCCGGTTGCAAGCGCTGCACGATGGCGAGCTTGATTGCGATCGCAAACGTGCCGAAGAGCAGGAACAGCAGCGTATCCACCAGCGGCAATCTGACCACCTTCATCGCTTCCGCCAGTTTACCGTACCATTTGCAATCATCTTCATAGCCGCCCGTCCAAAACACGTTTACGCTCCAACTGATACTTGTGTTGCCACCTCGGCGGCCGTAATAGAAGAAAACCAGGCCGAGTAAAAGCATTTGCGCCAGCAACAGCAGCCACCATCGACCGAGATGGCTGATACTCGCGCCCACCCCGGCGCGAACGGCGCGCCCAAATCCACCGTCCGTTTCCATGGCCACGGGCAGCAGCGCCGCGGTCCCAAAATTCCAGGCCACGGCAAAAGCGACCATGGGCACGAGGGCGAGGTATTGGATGACGGGCATCAACGCCAGCAGTACCGACGTGACCACCATCACCACGCCCCAACAGATGAACCCCAGCCAAAACACGCGGGCGGATCGCTGCGGCACGATCGGCCACGCGCGACACGGGTCGCTGTTTCCAGAACGCACGAACTCCTGCAGCGCGGCGGTCATCCAGGTGGCATAGGCCACCGCCAGGGCGAACTGAAGCACGAGACTCAACGAAACCCCAAGTCCAATGTTGAACACGTGCAGAGGCACTGATGGCCTGAGCAGAGCGCTCAACCCGGGAGCGGCACTGAGCCAGGCTAACAGCTTGCCTGCCACCGTCATCAAGGCCAACGGCACGAGCAGATTCTTGTTGCCAAGCAATGCGCCGGCAGCCTTCGGCATGAGCAGGATCGCCGTCAAACCAACTGCGAAACCAAACACCACCAACACAACGAGGCCCAAACCTGTGCCTCCGCGCAATTTCAGGGACGCGATGAGATCCACGAGCAGCACAGTGGCCAATCCGATCCAAGCCACCCGGCGCAAAGTTTGAATGTTCAAGTGACGCATGGGTTGTCAACGCGGATGCGAGATGGTGCGATTGGAATGGAAATATTCAACTGCAGATTTTGCGGAAAAAGATCGGCGCGCTAACGCCATTGAATTGCTGAGGAAGTAGTCGTCAGGAGGGGGCGGCGAAACCTTTGCATGACACAATTTGTTTCACGCACCACCGCGGGAAAATTGCTGACCAGATTTCCCCCAATCGTGTCGGCGGGCTGACAAGCTTTGGGGCTCCCAGATCCGCCTGATTAGTTTCTTTCAGGGCGCAAATCTTGTTGCCTATCGGGCCTTTGAACCACTGGCACGCAAGCTGCCTAAGTGGCCGGGTGCTCATAGGGAGCGCTAGTTTGATTCGGCGATTGGCTTCGCCAGCAGGAGAGTTCCATCGGCTTGGGATCTCAGGCTTGCATGCTTGCGCGCAGGGCGGTGTTTGAACGCCAATAGTTACGATGTTATGAACCAATTCAATCCACTCAATTCGCAAGGGTCGTCGCAATCCGCCACGCCGTCACCGGTCACCGCGTCCGCCTGGCAACGGCTCAAGGGCGCGCGCCTCTCGTATCTGACTCTGCCGTTGCTGGTGATGGCCACGATCGTGGAATTCGTCATCCTCGCCACCGGCTGGAAATATCAGCAGATGGTCTGTCTGCCGCAGGGCATGGGCGTCACCTTCTTCGGCATCGGGCCGATCGGCGCCACCATTCTCGCGGTTGAATTGCTCAAGCTGCCGCTGGCCATCTGGACCGCGTCCCGCCATGGCTGGCAGAAGACGTTCATGTTGTTCGTCGGTTTGCCGCTGATTTGCGTGCTGACCTTCCAACTGGTCAAGGACATGGCGGTTTACGAAATGAGCACGGCAATGCAACCGGCCGGCCAGTTCCTGGAGCAGGCCGCCGCCGAAGAGGTCAAAATCAAGCAGCTTAACGGCGAACTCGCGGCCATCGAGGGAAAGAAGACCGAGCGCGAACGCAAGCTGGCCGAACTAACCGCGAAGGAAGCCAAAGCCAAGGCGGATTTCGAAGCGTCCGTGAAGCGCAACGATGAGGTCCGGCAGGACGCAATTTCGCTGACGGATTATCAGAAGAAGGAATTGTCCGAGGTGGAATCCCGGCAAGCCACGATCATCAAGCAGTTTGATGCGGATGCCGCCCAGCTGACCAAGTTGATTGCCGACCTCCGTGCCCAGCGGGAAGTTGAACTGGGTCGCGCCACCAAATGGAACGCCGAGGAAGCGCGCATTGAAAACGATTACAAAACGAAGCTCGCCGCCTACACCAACAAGAAGACCACGTACGAGAAGGACAAGGCGGAATACGAGAACGCCGGCATTCTCAAGCGCCAGTTGTTGAAGGAGCCCATCCATCCCGGCGTGCCGCCAGAGCGCGAAGCCAACACGATTCTGAAACCAACGGCGATCGCGGAGATCGATGCGCAGATCAAATCCAAGGAAGACGAACTGACGGCCGTCCATAACAAGCGCCGCGATCGCGTGGCGCAGGTGGAAGTGGATGCCCGCCGGTTGCGCGCGGAATTCGACCAGCGCTCCAGTGCCAAGCGCGAGCAGACCGACACCAAACGCGACGAACTTGCCGCCGCGCACGCGGCGTTGCTCGCCAGTTTGAAAGCGGAGGAGAAACAGGTGGACGCCGACGTCGCCGCGGCTGTGAAGAATGTGGACGGCATTCGCGCCGAGATTGATGCCAGCCGCAAGAAGGCCGATGGATTTTACGAGGCGCGCGAGCAGGCGATCCGCAACACACAGGTTCATCGTATTGCAACGACGGTCGAAATCGTGCGCGGTTTGATTTTTGGCGAGCGCCCGATGTCCATCACGGCCACCGCGAAGGAACGCGGCGACGTTCTCACAGATCAGATCAGCATGGTGCGCATCTGGGTTTACCCGGTGCTCGCCTTCATTGTGGCGTTCCTGCCCACACTGATGGTGGAGATTGGATTCTCGACTTTGTTCAAGCCGGAACAACAGAAGCCCGCGCATCGTCTCGGTTTCCTGGGCCGCCGGTTGCACTGGCTCTATATCCGTGCGGGCCGGCAGAAGGTTCTGCGCGCCGAACGCCTGGCAGGGGAAGCCAGCACCGCCATTGCGCTTCGCGAAAAATCCCTCGCCGAGGTGAAAGCCGCTGCCGACAAGGCATTGTTTGAGAAGGATGCCGAACTGCTATCCGTCCGGGAGGCATTGAACGCGGCCGGTGCGAAGCACGCGGACGAATTGCAACGCAAGGAACAGGAGTGGGTTGGCAAGGTGGCGGCCACGACGGATTCGTTGAACAAGGCGATCATCGAGAAAGACGCCCTGCGGGACCTGCAACGCTCAGAGGTGGACCGCCAGGTCCAGATGCGTCAGCACGCCTGGTCAGAACGCATCACACAGATGCGCCAGGAACTCGACGACCAGCGGACCGCGGCGGAGACCGAGCGCACGACCTTGATGCAGGAGCATCAGCAGAAATTGCTCGAGGTGACGGAGGACTGTAAAACGCAGGTCATTCAAGCCCGGCGGCAACTGGCTGATGCGGAACTGGCCGCCGTGGAGAAATCGGCCAAGCTGGCGCACGACCTGAAGGAAGCTTTGCATGCCCGGGACGCCGCGGAAGCCGAGTTAAAGCACCAGGCGGATTTGCTTTCCCGGCAATTGATGCAGGCCCGCGACGACGCCGCCCGCGAACAGGAAAAGGCCATCCGGCAGGAAAAGCATCGCAGCGAACGGCAACAATTGGATTTCGACAAGACGGTGCGGCAGCGGGAGGAAGAGTTCGCCCGCCGTTTGCAGCAGCGTGAGCAGGAACTGACGCTTGCCTTTGAAGCCCGGGTCGCTGAGGAAAAGGTCAAAGCGGAACAGGATGCCCGCCGCCGCGAGGCGGAATTGGAGCGTCAGTTCGAAGTCCGCGCGTTGGAAGCTGAGAGCCGCTGGGGTCAGGACACCCATCAACGGGAGGAGGCACTGCAAACGAAACTCAAGCAACGCGAACAGCAACTCCAAGCGCAGGCTGATGGCCGGTTGGCCGATGTCCAGGCGCAGGCCGAACAGGAATTGCGGCGTCGGGAAACGGAGTTTGAACGGCAGCTTACCCTTCAAGTGCGTGAAACGGAGACCCGATTGCGCGAGGAAGCGCAGCAAAAGGAACTCGCGTTCCTCGCCCGTCTCAAACAGCGCGAACAAGAGCTGAACGTGCGGGCGGCCGAACGAGAAACCGAGTTGCAGAACCAATTTGTGTCGGACCTGCGGACTCGCGAAGAAGAATGGGAACGCCAGGCGGCCGTCCAAGTGCGCGCGGCCGAGGCCCGGCTGGCGCAGGAGACCGAGCACAAGGATGAGTTGCTCCAAGGCCAATTGCGCCAGCGGGATCAGCAGTGGCAGTTGAAACTCGACGCCGCCCGGAGCGAGGTGCAAACCCAGGCTGAACAGGTGTTGCGCCGCCGCGAGGCGGAAGCCGCTACGGCGTTGCGGGAGGCGGAAGTTGCTCTGCGCAAGGAATGGCAGCAAAAGGAAGAAGCCGTCCAAGCCCGCGCCCGCCAACGGGAGCAGGAACTCGAAGCGCAATTACAGGCCCAGACGGAGGCGCATCAAGCCGCGCAAGTTCAGTGGCAGGCGTTAGCCGAAGATAAGGCGCGCGCCAACATAGAACACTTCAAGTCGTTGCTCGACCGCACGGAGAAGGAACGCGACGAGGCGAAGGAGTTCGCCGCAGAAAGTTTCCGTCGCGTGCAAGCGCTGGAAAAGAAATTGAATGAAGCGTCCGCGTTCCTCAATGGTCTGAAAAACGGGAACCATTTGACGTCGGTGAACCGGTAACTCGGGGAGGCCGTCGCGGAACCGACCTCCGCGACAGCCTCATTCGCTGGCCTCTGATGGTGGCTGGTTGGCAAAAGGCAGGTGGCGTGGTTTGGGGGAACGAACTAGGAACGCCAATATCCGGGAGTTAATTGCGCCGGCGATCGTACGATGGCGGCTAACTTCTGCACCGACCGCATTCATTCTTTGCTTCAACCTCAACCTGCCTCAGGGAATTCAATTGCGCCGATCATTTGGGGTCGGGACTTGACGCCCCCAGCAGTCAGTCGCCCGGCTCACTTCTTACTAGCGTTCGGACAGCGTGTTCGCCAGACTCGCGCGCAATCGAACCATGCAAAAGTTCCTCTGTCTCCTCGGGGTCGCGGTGCTCGGTGTCACCGCATTCGCTGCTGATTCAACCTCCACCAAGACCGGCCGCATTGACGCGCGCATGATGCGGTATCCGGATGTCTCGGCGACGCACATTACGTTCGTGTACGCCGGAGATATCTGGGTGGTGACCAAGTCCGGCGGCGAAGCCGTGCGCCTCAGTTCTCCGCGCGGCGAGGAAGCCTTTCCAAAATTTTCGCCCGACGGCTCGGTGATCGCGTTCACGGGGAATTACGACGGCAACGCCGACATCTACGTCATTCCGGTGAGTGGCGGCGTGCCGCGGCGCGTCACGTATCACGGCGCGCAGGATCGGGTGGTGGGCTGGTATCCCGATGGCAAGAGCATCCTGTTCGCGACGAGCCGCACGAGTTACAAGGATCGCTTTAACCAGCTCTACAAAGTATCGGTGAACGGCGGCTTGCCGGAGAAACTGCCGATGCCCTACGGCGAGTTCGGGGCGATTTCGCCGGATGGAAAATCAATCGCGTTCAATACCATCAGCGTGGACTTCCGCACCTGGAAACGTTACCGCGGCGGCATGAATCCCGATCTCTGGTTGCTCGACCTCACATCCCTTAAGGCCCGCAACCTCACGCAATCCTCCGCCTCGGAATCTATCCCCATGTGGCGCGGCGACACGCTCTATTTCCTGTCCGACGCCGATGAAAACAAACGCTTCAACATCTGGGCGCTCGACACCAAGCGCGACAAGCTGCGCGCGGTGACGACCTTCAAGGATTATGATGTGCACTTCCCGAGCATGGGGCCGGCAGAACTCGTCTTCGAAAATGCCGGCCGGCTTTATCTCTTGGACCTCAAGTCTGAGAAGACGCGGACCGTGGACATCACCGTGACGACCGACCGCTCGACGCTGCGGCCCCGGCTCGAAAATGTGTCGGGCTTGATCCAGAGCGCCACAATTTCGCCGACGGGTAAACGCGCATTATTCCAAGCGCGCGGTGATATTTTCTCGGCGCCGGCCGAACACGGCGTCGTGCGTAACGTGACGCGCACTTCAGGAGTGGCGGAGCGTCATCCGGCGTGGTCGCCGGACGGGAAATTGATCGCCTATTTCAGCGACCGCACCGGCGAATATCAATTGACCGTGCGCGACGCGGAACGCAACCCCGAAGGTAACGGCGAGGAACGCACACTCACGAATCTCGGTCCCGGTTACCGTTACCAACCGCAGTGGTCACCGGATTCGAAGAAAGTGCTGTGGATTGATCAGGCCATGAAGATCTGGGTTTACGATTTCGAATCGAAGACCAATCGCCTGGTTGACCAGCAGAAATGGCAGTATCACGGCGGGCTTTCGGGCTTCAGCGTGAGCTGGACGGCGGACAGTCGGTGGATTACCTACGCGGGCGATCTGGAGAATCGCAATACAGCCATCGTGATTTACGATCTGAAGAACAGCACGCGGCATCAGGTCACGACTGGCTTTTACAACGACAGCGATCCGGTGTTCGATCCGGACGGCAAGTATCTTTATTTCATCACGGGCCGGACTTTCATTCCCACCTATAGCGATCTGGACACGACCTGGATTTACGCCAACAGCGCCCAGCTTGCTTGCGTGCCACTGCGATTGGACGTGCCTTCGCCGCTGGCGCCGCGCAACGACGAAGAAGCCGAAAAGAAGAAAGACGAGAAAAAGGACGAAGAGAAAAAGTCGGACGAGAAGAAGGATGCTGAAAAGAAGAACGGCGACAAAACGGAGGAAAAGAAGGACGAGAAGGCATCCGAGTCAAAGACTGAGGAGAAGAAGGACGACAAGGCCGCGGACAAGAAGGACGAGAAGAAAGATGAGAAGAAGCCGAAGCCGGTGGAGATCGCCCTGGAGGGCTTTGAAGAACGCACGGTGATTTTGCCGCCTCGGGCTGGCAATTATCGCGGGCTCGCCGCGGTGGCCGGCAAGTTGATTTATCATTCGTCGCCCCGCGCCGGCGCGGAGGGCAGCAGTGCGCTCGAGTTCTACGATCTCGAGAAGCGCGAGTCGAAGAAGATTCTCGACGACGTGGATGGCTTCGAGCTTTCCGGCAATCGCGAGAAAATGCTGGTCCGCAAAGGCGGCAGCTACTCGATCATCGAACCGAAGGAAGGTCAGAAGCTGGACAAGCGGATCGAAACCGGCGGTTTCGAGGCGACGATTGATCCGGTCGCGGAGTGGAAGCAGATCTTCACCGACGCCTGGCGGCTGGAGCGCGACATGTTCTACGACCCGAATCTGCACGGCGTGGATTGGACGGCGATGCGCGAACGCTACGGCCAGTTGCTCGATGACGCCGTTACGCGTTGGGATGTGAATTATATCATCGGCGAACTCATCGCCGAGTTAAACGCCTCGCACGCATATCGCAGCGGCGGTGATACGGAAGGCAGCCCGCAGCGGGGCGTGGGTTACCTGGGCTGTGACTTTGTGCTTACCAACGGCGCCTTTCGCATCACCAAAATCATCAATGGCGCGGCGTGGGACAGCGAAGCGCGCTCACCGCTGTTGCGGCCGGGGCTTACGAATGTGCACGAAGGTGATTATCTGCTGGCGGTGAACGGCGAGCCGTTGGACCCGAAACAGGAACCGTGGGCGGCCTTTCAGGGATTGGCCGACAAACCGGTATTCCTAACTTTAAACGACACGCCGACTCTCAAAGGCGCGCGCGAAGTGCTGGTGCAAACCATGGGCAACGAGGCGCGCCTGCGAAATCTCGCGTGGATCAACGACAACCGGTTGCGCGTGGAGAAACTCAGCGAAGGCAAGATTGGCTACGTGTATGTGCCGGACACGGGGCAGGGTGGGCAGAACGAACTCGTTCGCCAATGGCGCGGGCAGACCACCAAGCCCGGTCTGATCATCGACGAGCGCTTCAACAGCGGCGGGCAGATTCCCGATCGCTTCGTGGAAATGCTGAACCGGCCGCTCCGCAATTTCTGGGGCGTTCGCGATGGCAAGGATTGGACGTGGCCGCCGATTGCGCACTTTGGCCCAAAGGCCATGCTCATGAACGGCTGGAGCGGTTCGGGCGGCGATTGTTTTCCGTACTACTTCAAACAAAGCGGCCAGGGCCCGCTGATCGGCCAGCGCACGTGGGGCGGTTTGATTGGCATCACCGGCGCGCCCGGATTGATTGACGGCGGGTCGGTGAGCGTGCCCACCTTTGGCATCTACAGCGACAAGGGCGAATGGATCATCGAAGGTTACGGCGTTGACCCGGACATCGAAGTGGTGGACGACCCGGGCGAGATGGCGCGCGGCGGCGACCCGCAACTCGAACGCGCTGTCCACGAAGTCATGAAAGCCATCCGCCAGAATCCGCCGCCGGACGTGAAGAAACCGAAGTATCCGAATCGGGCGCGGTGATCTGATTCGGTTACAGAATGCTTGCCGAAGCGTGCGACAGAACTTATGAACGCCACCCTCTTCGACGGCTGCCGAATTCACTTGAATCAGCAGGGCAAGTTCGAGCACTACGTGGGCGGTGAACTGAAAGGCAAGGGGAGTGAGTGCCCCAACTGTAGTCGTCCCCTCGTAATTTACCTCAGCCTGGACTTAACGGATGAACGGATAAAGTTCCCCGATAGTCGCGTGAAGCGGCTTCCATTGGTTTACTGCGTGGATTGTGAACTCTGTTGCTTTGATTTCGTTTACCGAGTGGATGCGGATGGCTTGAGCGTATTGGAGGCGTTGAAAACGAAGGACCGGCAGGGAATTGGAATCACTTCGTCGATTCGGAAAAAACGCATCAAGGTCGACCTGTCGGCCACTCCTCTTGAGTTGGAACGCCTTGCGGCCAAACTAAACGCAAAGTGTGACCTCACCAAAGAAGAGAAGGCAATGTTTGCCAAATTGATCAACAATTTTGCGCGACCTGAATTGGGTGGTTATCCAATCGTAGATTGTTATAACCAGGTTGGTGGGCGTGCATTCCTAATGCAGCGACTCGAAGATCCGATGTGTGAGTATTGCCCGAAGTCGCGCATGAGATTTCTCGCCAGTTTATACAACGAGCGCTGTTCGGGAATTAAGACTGTCCCCGAAGAAATGCAGATAGTGTATTTCGCTTGCCCAACATGTGCGGCGATCCTGGTTCAGCACAGTGCGTCCTGAATTTGCTGATGATCTGTCGGATTTCCGGATGCAACTCCCCGCCTGGCATTTGGTCACTGTCTCTCAATCCAATGAAAAGCGGAAGAGTGGGTGTTCGGTCACCCGACTTTTTCAACCGAAATGTTTGGAGAGTATGAAAATACTGGTTGGAGTAATCAATGAAGCCGTAGCAGCATGACCACCACATGAAACGCTTCTTCTTGGTTACGGCGATCGGTGTCGTGGTGATTTGTCAGGCCCGTTCCGGCGCCGCGCAGACAAACGTCCTCAACGTGCGTCCGGACGACGAAACACGGCAACTACTCCGCAACGCGACCGAGGATAAATGGTTCAAGAAGGACAATTTTCTGAGCGCCGTGCTTGGCGGTTTTATTGCCGCGGCGGCTGGTATCTTGGTCGCGCGTTATACGCACCGCCTGGAAATCCGCCAGAAGGAAACTGAGGATGCAGAGTTCGTTAATAACGTTCTTCGCGCCATTCGTCGGGAATTGGAAGCGTTGGGCGCAGTATACGAGCAAGGCATAAGGACGCACTTGAATCCGCTGGTTGACGGCCAGGTGCTTGAGGTGCGATTGGCTCTAACTCAGAACTGGTTCACCGTCTTCAATGCGAACGCCGTTCATCTAGGAAGACTGCCGGCGGATATCTCCCGGCGCGTCATTTTTATCTACGCGGCTACGAAGGGGCTGATCGAAGAGTTCCGAATCAACAACGAGTATTTGTCGTTACTCGGCGCGGCCGAGGCGGCGATCAGACTGAGACCGGAAGCAGAACACCTCAAGGAGAAGGAAAAGGTTCGTGAATGGTTGCTTCATCATGCGGCGAAACTCCGGAAGTTGGATGCCGAACTTGGTAACGCAACGCAGGAGCTGTTCAGAATTCTCGATGAGCGTGGAATCAAGTAGCATTCCGCGTGTCCGACATTGGCCAAAAACTTCGGGCTTCTGCCATGCCTGCATCACGGCTTGAGATGCGAATGGCTGGAGCAAGGAGAGTCAGCCAATGAATATCGGGTCTGAAATGGTGCGCCCGAAGCCATTGAATCTGCCGCTGGATTATCCGCGCATTCGCCGGGTGCATAGTTTCCAGGAACTGCTCGGCACATCCTTCGGCGAGGGCGTCAATGCGCTCGTCTGGGAACGTTCGTTGCCGGGTGATTTTGGTGAGATCGTGAGCCGGCTTGGGGCAGGCGAAGGCCTGGTGACTCTGGATGAGTCGCGATTGCTTTCCCTCCCGGTGAGCAAGGCAGGGCGTGCCGCCATCGAGGTGCTGTTGGCCGATTTGCAATTTCTTCGGGCGCAGGAACTGGCGCCAGTGCTCAACTGCATCCACGCTTATCCACGCGATGAGCAGTCAGGACCAGTGGCGACCGATGTGTTTTCGTTCCACGCGGATAGCGCCCCAGTGGAAGCGGACACGTGGCTATGCACCTATCTCGGCGCGCCGACCGAGGGTCTGCGAAACGACGAGGCGCAACAGCGCGTGGACATCCCGGCGACGCGGGCGGAACTGCGGCAACTTTACGGCGCGGAAGATGAGGCCGGCTTCCGGGAATTTTTGAGTGAGCATTGTTATGACCTGCACTACGCGGCGCGGCCGCAGGCGCAGCCTTTTTCTTTCGGGCTCGGCAACCTATGGCGCATTGCCACCGAATGGCCGGGATGTCCGGTGCCGCCGTGTATCCATCGCGCGCCCGAGGATGTGTCCGCGCACCCGCGATTGTTGCTGATCAGTTAGCGCCATTACAAATGTGACCGAGCAGGTGTCGGACTTGTTCGCTGGCGGCTGGTAGTAACGGCGGAGTAGCGAACGTCTTCAAATGAAAGCGGCGTTCACCACCGCGTCGAACCTGCGGAGGTGCGATGGTTGGGACGGAACTTCCGAATCGGGATTCAGCGCCGGCGGCCGTAATAGAATCCGCCGCCGCCGAGCAGAAGAACCACGATTAGAATGATGAGGATGGTTTCGGTTGACATTGACGCAATCTCAGTCACCCAAGCATTTTGCGAAAGGTGGGTGTTCACCTCCCTGCTGAACGATCAACTGTCCGAGCGCGGTGGCCGCGGCGACCGACGACCTGCCTCTCTTTGTCATTTTTTTCGCGCCACAGACGTTGCTCCAGTTTTGTTATTCATATTCCACCGCTTTCCCGCTAACTGGCTCACCAACAGCAATCTTTCGCTCATCCCGCGCAGTGAAGAGTCCCATTGCGGGGCCGTCCAACCGTGCATGAAAGCAAAACATCTCCTCGGTTTAGGGGTCGTCATTGCCGTGACTGGGTTCGCCGCCTCGGCGCAGGCGGGTACGTCATTTGGAATCTCCATTGGAATTCCCGCTTATGTCCAATCTGCACCGTATTGTTCGCCGCCGGTGGTTTATTGTCCGCCGCCGGTGACATATTTCCGGTCGCCGGTGGTTTACGTTGCACCGCGTTGCGGACCTTATTACGGCCACCGCGAATACCGCGACTATCGTGGCCACAAAGGTGACCACCGCCATTCGGGCCATAATTCTCGCGGCTACTATCGCGGCGGACATCGGTAATCAAGCAGACGTTCCATTCACCCGGAGGGCCTTCAAGTCCTCCGGGCTTTTTGTTCCAAGACTTCAGTGATGCCTGCGCCACAGTCCCTCTCGCTTCGGATGGGCGTTGGCGGCTTTCCTGTGTGAGGCCAGGAAACGTCCGCGGCAGTTCGTAGCGCGTCGGTTACACCCAACCGTTCACGGATTGGTTATCCCGGCTTTGAATACGTTTGTGGAAATGCCATTGGTGATCACTTGGACGACCTTATTTGGCGTCCCATAATCCCATTGTTCCATGACTTCTGATTCATGCTTGAATACGCCGTCGCGCATGGCCCGCGCCACGATGGGACTGCCAACTTCGGCGAGCGGTTGGTCCGGATAATTGCGAATAAAGAACTTTTTGCCCGGGACAAATTCCTCTTTGATCACCCGGGCCGGAGCGCCAGTAGCCGCGGCGAGGGCTTGCGCGGCGTTGGTGGTGGCAACGTCTTGGTAGGTTTGCCGAATCTCAATCCGTTGAACGATCACCCCGTTGGTTAGAACGGCGACACATTGGCCTTCCAGGGTCGCAAAATTGGTGCTCAAGTCCGTGTTATAAAGCTGGCCGTTCACGACGCGAAACGCCGGGTGAGCCGTGACGACGTTTGTCGCGACCGCGGGGTGTTGAGCATATGCCGCAGTACAGTTCAGTAGTAGGATTGCTAGAAGGTTCTTCATAGTGCTCATATGTTAGTCTCTGGGTTCGCCTAGCGCTCGGGTCATGAACGACGCAATAAACAGCAGGTTTCAGAGGCGTTCCTCCTCCAAATCGTACACATCGAACCAGTGATAGACGATGCGATTGCGGGGGATGAACTTGGCAATGTAATCCTCCATGTAGACTTGAATATCTGAGGGCAGATCGCTCAAGCGCGCATCGCGCTGCTTATTGTTCCAGGCGATGATCTCGGCGCGTTTTCTTTTCTTCGCGTGCTTGCTGATCCAGGTGGCAATGGCGTCGTCGGTCGCCCCCGTGGCCACGAATGATCTGAACGCGTCGTAATCGATCTCCGCAAACTTCAACCAGATTTGATCGAGCGGGCAGTTGGAGTGGTAATCTCCCCCAGATTTCACCAGAACGGCCCGGCATTTATCCACCGCGCGTGCCGCCAGCACATAACCGCCCAGGGTTTCCCGCGGGCTGCGAGGATATTGGGTGCCGTCCCTTAAATCACGGGCGAGGAGCTTTACTTTTGCGAGGTTTTGGGTTTTCGCACTCATAAGGTTTGCCTGTGGGAGAACATACCTCTCATTGCAAAAAGTGCGAATGCGGTATCGCCGCAATCACGCGGCGAGGCTGGTCAGCGCGAAGCGCGTAGCGAATATTGCGCCGGTGCTCCAGCAGCGCTTCGGACGTGGTGGAAATGTTCCGTTTCTCCAGCCAGCGACAGAATTTGGAAATGGCCTACGAGGATGTGTCGACGACGAACGCGAACGCAAATGCAGAAATCGTCGTCCCGGCAAACAGCCAGAAGTCTTTGCGGGGCGTACTGAGATAAGACCGCGAATGCATGGCAGGAAACCGGCTACCACGTGATCATTCCGGAATAGATCGGATTCGGGAAATTCTCCAAGCCGGCGCATTGCCAGTTCAGTTTTCAGCAACTCGCCGCCTCCGCACTCCCGGGGCATTGTCAAAAAGCGCGCTTGGCTGTCGGGGAGTTCATCAATAGCTTTTGTCCTCATGAAGGGCGCTTCCTTGCTACGATTCGACGCTCGCTTACCACTGGCCAGACACCTCCCAGAATCCGCCTCCCGCCGCAACATATGAGCGACCAAGCCTTTTGCCTTACTACCTGTCTGAACTGTGGTCAGCGCATTGAGTTTCCTCCTGAAGGATTGGGTATGTCAGTTGCGTGTCCACATTGCGAGCAGACAATCACACTTGCGGAAATTCCTGCTTTGTCACCGCGCGAGCGGAAGCCGGACGAAATAACAGCCGGTGAGCTTAAGGCCGCACTGGAGGGTACGATTCCGCGTCGCCGGATTTCTTTGTTCTATCAACTTGGGCTGCTTTTGGTAGCGGTGTTTATGGCGCTGCTCCCTTTGGCGTATCTTGCCTTTGTCGCAGGTGTTGCATACGCCACATATTGGTACGGCGTGCATGCACTCGCCTTGTTCTCAGGTTTTACAGGCGGAATTTATGGAATCATTCTGAAGGCGATTTGCTACCTTGGTCCGCTATTGGGTGGCTGCATTGCCGTGTTTTTCATGTTCAAGCCAATGCTTGCCCGGCCGCGGAAACGCGCGCAACCCATGGAATTGAACCCGGCACAGCATCCACGACTTTACCAATTTATTGCTCACTTGAGCGATCTACTACGGGTGCCGATTCCGCGGCACATCTGTCTCGACTGTGAGTTGAATGCAAGTGCTGGCTTTCGCAGGGGGTGGTTGAGCTTTCTCGGCCGCGACCTGGTACTGAATCTGGGTTTGCCGCTGGTGGCAGGTTTGAACACTCGCCAGCTGGCGGCCGTTGTCGCGCATGAATTGGGACATTGCAACCAATCAGTCGCAATGAGACTCGGTTACCTAATTGACAGTATCGACCGTTGGTTCGTACGAGTAGTTTACGAACGGGACTCGTGGGACGATTCATTTGAAGAGTGGGCGAATTCGGTAGATGACTGGCGACTCTCCCTGATCGTTGGCTGCGCTCGTTTCGCAGTTTGGCTGTCGCGGAAAGTGCTCTCATTCCTCTTGCACCTCGGGCACGCGGGAAGCTGCTTCCTTTCCCGTCAGATGGAGTTTCAAGCGGATGCCTGTGCGATTCAAGTGGCCGGTTCGGCTGGGCTCGAAAGTCTCCTTCTTCGGTTACGAGAACAGTCCCTGCTGCAAAGCTTGGCCTACGACGGTCTGAATCATTTCTGGAAGAAGCGCCGGCAACTGCCTGACAATTTACCTGATTTTCTTGAGCAACTTGAAAAGCAATTGCCGGCGGCCTTTCATGAACAAGCGCGCATGACGTTACTCAATGAGACCGCAGGTTGGTTTGCGACCCACCCGACGCCCGCACAACGAATTCAGAAAGCAAGGCAGATGGGCGTTGAGGGATTATTCATGATGGAGAAGCCAGCCCGGCTACTCTTTGGCGATTTTTCTGAAGCCGCACGGGCTGTTACCGTTCACTACTACCGCCGTGACCTGCGGCTGCCGGTTACTGATCGGATGCTTAGGACGACAACTGATTTCTTTTCGGATAATGGCGGCCGTACACTTCCCACATAGGTACGCCTATCGCAAATAACGGCGCGGTATAGCCGGAGCAGACAACATGGTTGTAGACGACGCTTGACGTATTAGGTAACACCCAACACGCTCTGTCGCATCTATGACAAAAACGTTGCTTGCGCTGGCTCTCGCTTTGGCTTCCACCGCTGTCATCGCCGAAGACGAACCCGGCTTCAAATCGCTGATGGACGGCAAAACATTTGCCGGTTGGAAGACTGCGGAGGAGAACACGAACACATTCAAGATTGAGGACGGCGCGTTCGTGGCCAATGGCAATCGCTGTCATCTTTTCTATGTCGGCGATGACAAGCCGTTCAAGAATTTCCATCTCAAGGTGGACGTGATGACCGAGCCGAACTCGAACGGCGGGATTTATTTCCATACCAAGTATCAAGCCAAGGACTGGCCCAAGGCCGGATTTGAATGTCAGGTCAACAACACGCAGGGCGATTGGATCAAGACCGGCAGTCTTTACGGCCTGGTCAATGTGAGTCAGTCGCTGGCCATCGACAAGAAATGGTGGACGCAGGAAGTTATGGTCGAAGGCCGCAAGGTCACGGTGAAAGTGGATGGCAAGATCGTGTTGCAATACACCGAGCCGGCCGGTGCGCAGGCAGGTAATGACTTTAGTCGCAAGCTCAACGAAGGCACATTCGCGCTGCAAGGCCACGACCCCGGCAGCACCATCCGCTACAAAAACATTCGTGTGAAGCGGCTGGATTGACCTGGTCATTCGCGCACAGGACCGGTTGAGTGCGATGACAAGAACCCTCGCAGAAACTCCTGTTGCGAGGAACGACTTGCTCGCAGTCGAAGCCATCCGCGCTCGGTTTCCCGCACTGGCGCGGAAGCACAACGGAAAGGCCGTTGCTTACTTTGACGGCCCAGGCGGCACGCAAGTCCCACAAAGCGTCGTGGACGCCATGGCCAATTACCTTTGCCACCACAACGCGAACACGCATTGGAATTATCCGACCAGTGCCGAGACCGATGCCGCGCTGGCCGCCGCCCGCTCCGCGTTCGCAGATTTCTTCAATGCCACACCGCGCGAGGTCGTGTTCGGCAACAACATGACGACGCTCACCTTCCACGTTTCGCGAGCGCTGGGACAACAATGGGGGCCGGGTGATGAAATCGTCGTAACCGAACTGGACCATCAGGCCAACGTCTCTCCGTGGCGCGCGTTGGCGAAGGAACGCGGCCTCACCATCCGCTCTGTGCCGTTCAACCCGGAGTCCGGTGAGATTGAGTGGGCCGAACTCGAACGCGCAGTCACCGCCAAAACCAGGCTCCTCGCCATCGGTGCGGCGTCGAATGCGTTGGGAACGATTACTTCAGTCAAGGACGCTGCCCGACTCGCACATGCCAATGGGGCGCTTTGCTACGTGGACGCGGTTCATTTCGCGGCGCATCAGGTCATGGACGTGAAAGCGATGGAGTGCGACTTCCTCGTGTGTTCGCCTTACAAGTTCTATGGCCCGCACGCAGGCGTGTTGTTCATGCGGGCGGAGTTGCTGGCGGCGCTGGACGTGCCCAAAGTTGAACCGGCGAGCAATGAAATTCCCGAGCGCCTGGAGACCGGCACGCAGAACCACGAGGGAATCGTCGGCAGCGGCGCGGCAGTGGAGTTTCTGGCGTCGCTGGCGTCGGGTGCCACGCGCCGGGAAAAGCTCATACGGGCGATGACTGGTTTGCACGAGCGCGGCGCGGAACTTTTCGCGCGCCTCTGGAGTGGTTTGGCTGAAATCAATGGTGTGCGTTGTTACGGTCCGTCACCGGGCCGCGCGCGCACGCCGACGGTTTCGTTCGCGGTTCAAGGTGTCGCACCAGCCTAAGTCAGC